>OGDF01001013.1_pt1 | contig 42954 bp, 27 predicted proteins | sample 1570141 | NCBI WGS metagenome assembly OGDF01 (sample SAMEA4370581, study PRJEB24528) | human gut metagenome
CATTATACCCAGGGCGCTGCCCTGGGCTAAGAGCTTCTGCCCCTTCAGGGCGTGCCAACCGTACAGGTCGTGCTTTTTTGCTGATATTGACATTTTTGCAGATGGTGTTTTCTATTATATCTGCAGAAAATGCCATTTTCTTGTCGGTACAGGATATGTTTTCGAAGGTGAAGTGGGAGAGGCGGTACTTGTCGCTTGTGCCCACATCGAAGAAGTTGTCGCAGTCCATGCGGATGTTCTTCATCGTGATGTTGTTGCACTGGCTCAGAGGCATGTCCTCTCTGTCGCCAGGCTTGAAGAACTGAGTCCATGGACGAATGGTAAGGAAACTTCCTGTGGTTCCGCTGATATTGTCGACTGTGACATACTCGTAATGTTGCGGTGTGTCGGGACGCAGTTTGAGCCACAACACGCGCTTGGCATTCTTTACGGTGATGTCGCGAAGCACGATGTTGCGGTCGTTCACGCTCTCGCTTCCTAAGGTGAGGCATCCATGAACCTTGCCGTAGTTGCAACGCTGTATCAAGACATTGTATACCGGTCCGTTCTCGGGTGACTGGTCTGCCCATGTGCCTTTTCCTCCCTTGATGGCAATAGCATCATCGTTGACACTCATGTAGCAGCCTTCCACCAGCACATCATGACAAACATCTATATCAATGGCATCGCTGCTGGGAGCCCTTAATCCCTGAGTAGGAGCGAAGATGTAGCAGTCGAGAAACCGCACATGGTCGCAGCGATAGATGTGATTGGTCCAGAAAGCGCTGTTCTGCAAATGCACGTCCTGAAGAGTCACGTTCGAGGAATTGCTGATGTATACGAGTCTTGGACGCTGTGCATCCTTGTTGGTGCAGCGGCTGTTCCACTGACGTCGAATCCAGAACTCTTCCCAATAATGTTTGCCATTTCCGTCGATGGTTCCCTTTCCGGCAATGGTGAAGCCATCGCAGTGGTCGGCATTGATGAAGGCGGAGAAGTATTTGCAGGTCTCGCCTTCGATGCGTGTCGTGAGTATGGGGAAGTTGACGATGCGGTCGCTTGCCTTCAACTTGCCTCCTTCGGATAGGAGCAGATGAGTCTTGGGACGGAAGAAGAGGGCGCCACTGAGGAAAGTGCCTTCCGGAATGACGACGACGCCTCCTCCATTCTTTGAGGCGAGGTCGATGACTCCCTGTATGGCGCTGGTCTGCAACAAAGTACTGTCATTCTTAACTCCGTAATCGGTGATGACATACCGTTTGCCCAAGGTGTCTGTATTCACCTTTTGGGCCTGCAGGAACCAAGTGTCCATCTTCGTGCCGTCGGGCCAGAGCTCTGTCTTAGCCTTACTCGCCTTCTTCTGCTTCTTGGAAGCATTGGCGCTCAGTGGCATGAGCGCCACCAAGCAAGCCAATACATATAGATATACTCTCATGTCTTTTACCTTTTTTACTTTTTTACCTTTTTACTTTTTTACCTTTTTACTTTTTTACTTTTTTACCCTTTTACTTTTAAAAGTTTGTAGTATTCAGCAGCCCCCAACAGGAGGCATCCTGTGCCGTAGTCCTCGAAATCGGGAACAGACGTATAGGTGACAGGCTGTCCAGCCGATGGGTCCTTGCCAGTGCCCTGGTTGTAACCGATGAAACCATCTTCATGAACCGATGCAGCCAGCGCCTTCCATGCCTTGTCCATAGCTTTCTGATAAGTGGCAGCAGGCAGAATGCCCTGTCTCACGCCCCATGCCATGCCGTAGAGGAAGAGACCTGTACCCGTCATTTCAGGGCCGCCATAGTTGGCAGGGCAAACGAGGCTTACATTCCAGTATCCATCCTCGCGCTGGCATTTCAGCAGAGCTTTGCTCATGTTGATGAAGTCTTTCTTCAGATACTTGTAGTTCTTGTCGTTGGCAGGCAATGTCTCCATCACGCGAACCAAGGCTGCGTAAACCCAGCCATTGCCACGGCTCCAGTAACAGTTGCTACCGTCTTTCTCCTTGTAGGGAGGAACGTAGTCCTTGTCTCTCCACCACAAACCTTCCTTCTCGTTGAACAGTCCGCCTGCCAGTGTGTCACGTGTCCACTTGTAGGAGTTCATGGCATAGTCGAGATATTTTTTCTCGCCGCTGACTTTTGCATATTTTGCATATATAGGCATAGCCATCTGTATGGCGTCGATCCATGTCCAGTAAGAAACACGGTTGGATGCCATCTGATGGTCGAGGTTTGCCTTCACATGACTTAAGTCTTTCTTTCCTCCGCTCTGTACGTAGCGGTCGATGTAAACCTGCATGCAGCACTGGTTGTCGGCATTGTCGTTGGTCTCTCCGCTGCGAGCCTGCCACTTGTGATAGTCAGCCCATCGGTCGGTATAGTCGAGATATCTCTGCTGAGGGTCAATCTCGTAGAGTGCCATGAGTCCCTCGTAGTACACGGCGCGTGTCCACAGGTTGCTGGTACGTACTCGTTTGACAAAGGTATCGAGTGTAGGGTCGCTGTACTTTGCCATGAAATAGTTGTTGGTGCGATGAGCCACCTCCATGATTTCCTTTTGCAGGTTTGTTACGTTTCTATGAGCTTTCTGGGCTGAGGCAAAGCTCATACCCATGAGTACACAGAGTGATGTAAAGATCAGTTTTTTCATTTGTTGAGTTGTTTATTTGTTTTGTTGTTGTTTATTGTTTCTATAATAAAGAAGTTATCTTAATTTGGAAGTTAAAGAAGTTGTCTTATTGAACTTTAGCAAGTTCAGAAGTTATAGAAGTTAAAGAAGTTGTCTTATTGAACTTTAGCAAGTTTTGCCCCACACGCCCTGAAGGGGCAGAAGCTCTTAGCCCAGGGCATCGCCCTGGGTTATTACGGGTGATAGCCTATCGCCCTGTAAGGGCAAAAGCTTTAAAACTCCAGGCAAATTACAAAGCTTTTGCCCTTACAGGGCGCCTTGCCGATTGTCATTATACCCAGGGCGCTGCCCTGGGCTAAGAGCTTCTGCCCTTTCAGGGCGTGCTGCTTCTATGAGCTTTTGGACCGCCCGTACTTAAACCACTTGCGAAACTTAACTTCTGAGTCCACTTTAAAAAGTAGTTTTTGGTTCTTTTCCCTACAAAATGCCATTTGATTATCAGATGGTTACATTTGAAGAAATTATCAAAAATGACTTTTTCAAGTGGGCTCACTTCTTATCTCTCTTTCTCCTTACCAGGTTTATTTTACTTCCACCAGCTTGACGGTGCTGTTGAGTCCGCTTGGCACAGGTTCCCACTTGTCGTAGGTGGTTTTCTTGTAATTGATGTCTACGACGTTGATTTCCTTCATCTTGCGCCATTTCACACCTTCGCGGTCGAGTGCTGCAATGCGGTTGGCAGGCAGGTTGGTCACTTCTATGCGGATGGTGTTCTTGCCCTTCGACAGTGCATCCTTGCAGTGGAGAATGTAAGGCACAGCCCAGGCGCAGCCTATGTAATGGCCGTTGATGTAGACGCGGGCACTTTCGCGCACGTCGCCTAAGTCGATGCTCCATTGTTTCTTGGCTTGCTCTTTCGACAGCTTGAACGTTGTCTCGTAGACGCCAGTTCCCATCGTCACCTGGGCCTTGTCGCTGAGGCTCTCCCATGTCTTGAGACCCTGCAGGCTGAAGGTTTCCTCTACCTTGGGTGCTTCCTCAGTGAAGGAGAGCTTCCAGGTGTTGGCGGTGAGGTCGATGCTTTCACCCTTGTCTATGGTTTGAGGTTCGGTCTTTGCTATGCGCAGTTTCTTGTCTTGCAACCAGGGTGCCGACTCTTTCTGTGCACTGAGGAGGATTCTGCTTTCGCCACTCTTGAGGTTGATGGCCAGTTCTCCGCGTTCGTTTATCACAGCAGCATGGTAAGAACCGTTCATAGGATTGTACCACAGCGCAGCGTTCTCTCCTGTAGCAATAGGCACTTGGGCCTTGATATCGTGGTCGGTGAGGTTGGCGATGAAGTAGTGATGACCGTACTTGTTGCTGCGTCGTATCAGCTTCAGTCCATATAGTTTTCTCATCATTTCAGGGTTGGCAGCCTTTGTCATCGCCTCCGTGTTGTCGCCCTTGATAATCTTGGCTCCTTGCGCCTTCAGCTGCGAGATGTGCTGTATCACGTCGCTTGGCATGATGTTGTTGCCGGGAATGACCAGCGCCTTATATCGTGTTCCGGCAGCAGTCTCTATCATACCGTTCTTATAAGTACACGATCGCAGGTATTGGTCGCTGATGTAGTCGCAGTCGAATCCGGCCTTGTCGATATCGAGGATGCACTGGATAAACTCGGGAGCCTTTTTCGCCATGCTGTGAATGTCGAACATCATGAGCCATTTCTTGGTATTGGTGCGCCACATGTCTCTTACGGGCAGATACACCAAGAAGTCGTTGTCGGGCTGTCCCCATTGCAGATAGGTTTGACAATGGGTGATGTATTTCATCAGTTCGGGCGCATCGCGCCAGATGCTGTTGGTGGGGCTCATGTCGATGGAAGCATAGAATTTCCATCCTGGCCATGTGTCGTTCTTTGGCGAATAGGCTGTGCCGTGGAAGAACATGTGGTTGACGCCGGCACAGAACATCAGGTCCATATCGGGTTTCATCTGACTCAGTGACGTGCGGAAGTGCTCGGTGAGCCAGGTGAAAGTCTCGCTTGATGTATATTTCTTGCCCGTGATGTGGGCAGCCGAAGGAGCATATTTCAGCATACTCAGGTCGCTGAAGTTGGGACGGGTCTTCCCCGGATCCTTGCGCAGGCCCTTGATGCCGAAGTCGGTCAGTCCGAAGCCTTCTATCTCAGGAATGTCGACAGCCGCATAGCAGTCAATGAGGTTGGCGGGTGAGCCGTGCGCCTGGTTGCGTGTGATGGCTCCGTGCTTGTGTGCCCATGCTGTCCATTGTTTGGTGAAATTGTGCAGCAGCATCTCTCCCAGGGTCTCGCGATAATCGCTCACAACGATTGCGTCGCCATCCAGGAACTCGGGGAACTTGTCCTGCAATTTGTAGCCGTGCATGTTTTCAAACTCAGTCAGCAGGTTAGAAGTCCAGTTGGCGCCATACACTTCGTAGCTGTCGTTGAAGAAAGTATGTGGAAAAGGTGTTCCCGAAGCCGTAAAGGCGCTGTCGATGTGTGCCAGATAATGGGCTACGGCAGTAGAGTCGAAGTGGTCGATGACGTAGCCTTCGCCTCCAGGCGCAGCACGCTTCACCATCTGTCGGGTGCGGCTCTCGTAGAGTGCGATGACGCGTTTCTTCTTGGTGGCTCCTGCCACAGGATAAGCCTTGATGACTTTCAGTTTGGCGAAGTTGCGCTCTTTCTCGGGCAGGGTGAAGTTGATGTCCATGAGTTTCTTTTTGACATCTACAATGGTGTCGACGAAAACAGCCTTGCAGGCAGCCTCGCTCAGTGGAACCCAAGGTCCGCCGAAGGGCCATCCTGTTCCGGTAGCCATATCGGTCTCAATGCCCAATTCCTTGTCTTTCTTTTCCACGAATCTGAGCATCTCCATCCATCGTGGCGAGAGGTAAGGTATGTCGTTCTTGTCGTTTCCCTGTACGCCATAGAGTGGAGTTATCTCCACTGCGCCTATGCCGGCCTTGGCATATTGGTCGAGATTCCATCCTAAGTTCTCCTTGTCGACGGCCGATCCCATCCACCACCATCTTATACCAGGTTTGGCTTCCTGTGTGGGGGAAGGCAAGAACTGAGCCTGTGCGCTGACTGCTGTGAGCAGTGCGCAGGTGAGGCATGTTGCAATAAGTCTTTTGCGTTGTTGTCTGATCATATCGATTATAATAGCCTTTAAGTTTTTATTTCTTCTGCAAAGATAGGTATAATTGTTCAATAAAGCATAAGAAATCGTCCATAAAGATGTAAAACCGTACAAAAGCGAGGGGCGTATGATTGTGCTGTCGGAAATTTTGCTTATCTTTGTACACACCAGCTTGGGATGCCTATATTAATAGGTACGCGAGACACAGGCAAGCCATGCGACTTGGACGAGACAGAAAGTCGTAAATCCAACAGAAAAGAGACTTAACCAAGGCTTGAATAAAATACTGAGCCCACTTGAAAAAGTCATTTTTGATAATTTCTTCAAATGTAACCATCTGATTATCAAATAGCATTTTGTAGGGAAAAGAACCAAAAACTACTTTTTAAAGTGGACTCAATACTGAAGTTTCGCAAGTTTTGCCCCACACGCCCTGAAGGGGCATAAGCTCTTAGCCCAGGGCAGCGCCCTGGGTTATTACGGGTGATAGCCTATCGCCCTGTAAGGGCAAAAGCTTTAAAACTCCTGGCAAATTACAAAGCTTTTGCCCTTACAGGGCGCCTTGTTGACTGCCAATATACCCAGGGCGCTGCCCTGGGCTAAGAGCTTTTGGGCCTTCAGCCCGAACTTAAACCTCTTGCGAAACTTGAGTAAAATATAAAACTTGAATAATAAGAAACATCAACCAACATGAAACAAACTAAATTGAGAACTATCGCTGTCGTATCGGCTTGTATGATGGGAATGTTGTCCTCGTCAGCGCAAGGAGTGATGCAGCGTACTGCCAACTACCACCCCGACGGTAGAGGTTTTAGCTGTGTGAATGGCAACAATCGTTATACACGCGCCCTCTATGGCAGTGTGGATGAATGGCGACTGGAAACCAGCGACCGTCCTATATTCGCTATCTTTAAGAAGAACAACCATCGCAACATCCGTTTCGTGATAAAAAGCAACGGTCAGGCTTTTCAGCTCGACTCGGTAGAGTACTGCAAGGCAAGATATGAGGCTGGCAAGCGTGAGTATCTGATGAAGGACAAGCGATGGGGTAGCGGTGTGCTGAAGCTCTCGGTGTTGGCTTATCCGCAGACGGAAGGTGCTGTCTGGAAATTCGCTGCCGAGAATTTTGGCAAGGCGAAATTAGAGATTGTGGGTATGATATGCGAAACCAGGGTGAGCAAGTTTAAGAGAGCCGGCGACATCGGCAAGTTCGACGGTCCTGAGGCCTTCGATGCGCCTGCCCAGCCCAAGATGCTCTCTACCGTTGCAGGCATGATGCCTCAGAAGGGCGCTGCCGAACTGTATTTCTCGGTCGACAACACCGTCTTGTCGACAGGCAAGAACTCAGAGCTGTGTAAGCGTTATCAGGCAGCAGAGCAGTGGCGTTCCGACTTGGCTTCTTCCGTCATCTTCAATACTCCCGATGCTTATCTGAATCCTGTAGGCGGAACCATGGTCATGGCTGCAGACGGAGCCTGGAACGGGCAAGTGTGGACGCATGGCGCTGTGGGCTGGAGAATGCCTCTGCCAGGCTGGCGTGCAGCCTATATGGGCGATTTCCTGGGTATGTTCGACCGCCAGCGCATTCATTTCGACGCCTATGCCAAGAGTCAGGTGACCGACATCCCTGTGACCCGACCTCATGTGATGGACAAGGAGCATAATCTCTCGCGTGGCGCCTACGAATGGGGCACGCCGATGTACAGCAATGGCTACATCTGCCGCAATCCAGAAAACAACAAGCAGTTCCACCATTACGACATGAACCTGGTGTATATCGATGAGCTGCTCTGGCATTTCCAGTTTGACGCCGATACAGCCTATATGCGCAAGATGTGGCCTGTCATCAAGAGTCATCTCGCCTGGGAGAAGAACACCTGGGATCCCGACAACGACGGACTCTACGATGCCTATTGCTGTATCTGGGCAAGCGATGCGCTGCAATACAACAGCGGTGGCGTAACCCATTCGTCGGCCTATAACTACCGTGCCAACCTCTTGGCTGCCCGCATGGCAGAGATGATAGGCGAGAATCCTGCGCCTTATCGTGAGGAAGCCGACAGGATACTGAAAGCCATGAACAGCCGACTGTGGCTGAAAGATTTCGGTCACTGGGCTGAATATCAGGATTTCATGGGACTGAAGCAAGTTCATAAGGACGCAGCGCTGTGGAGCATCTACACACCGATAGACTGTGGCGCAGGAACTGGCGAACAGAACTATCTGGCAACGAAGTATGTGGACAGGCACATCCCGCGCGTACCTTATATATATGATGGACAGGAATATCAGACGGTGAGCACATCCGACTGGTCGCCTTACGAATGGAGTATCAACAATGTGGCGATGGCAGAGGTGATGCATACCGTGCTGGCTTATTATCAGGCAGGAAGAGCGGAGGAGGCTTACCGACTGCTGAAAGCCAATGTGCTCGACTTCATGTATCTTGGCAGCAGTCCGGGCAACTTCGGACAGTTGTCGACGATGGACCGTGCCACAGGCGAGGGCTATCGCGACTTCTCTGATGTGACGGGCATTTCATCGCGTGCGTTTATCGAAGGCCTTTATGGCATCACGCCCAATGCATTAGAGGGCAAGTGCATCATTCGTCCTGGTTTCCCCGCAGCATGGGACAGCGCGTCGGTGCATACGCCTTATTTGGACTACTCGTTCAGAAGAGTGGGCGATAAGGACATCTTCGATATAGAGCAGAACTTCGCCCGTCCGCTGCAGATTGTGATACGTCAGAATATGGGTGGAGGAAAATACAAAGACACCGAACTGACAGCCGACAAGCTCCAGCACGTGGAGCTGGCAACCATCAAGCCCGTAGACAATGATGAGGTTGAGGTAAAGAAGACTTACACCTTGGCTGATGCCGTTGCGGAACAGACTGCCGACCGATGGGGAACGATGACAGGTGTGGGCAATGACTTCGACCAGTTGAACGACGGAAAGCGAAGAATGGTGAACATGGATGCTGCCTTCAATTCGGAAGTGAACGACATCTTCAAGAACCAATACCTTACACCCCGCTCGCCTTACACCACACTCTGTGTGCCTACGCAGGGAATGGGCGACTGGTGTTCAACGAAGAAACTCGCCAAGATAGACGACTCCAAGTTGCGCAGCATGGTGAAGGACGGATCTTTCGAAACCTTGCCAGGCTTGTCGTTCCGCACACCTGCCGAGGGCAAGAATATTGCCTATACCAGTTTGTGGGACAATTATCCCGACAGCATCACCATTCCTTTGTCTGGCAAGGCTTCGCATGCCTATCTGCTGATGGCTGGCTCTACCAACCCCATGCAGTTTGCCATAGAGAATGCCGTGGTGAGAGTGGAATATACCGACGGCACGACAGACGAGCTGATGCTTGTTCCACCTGTCAACTGGTGTCCTATCGAGCAAGACTTCGTGGAGAACGCTGTGGCTTTTGCCATGCCTGCCGTTCGTCCTTACCGCATAGGTCTGAATACAGGTATTGTAAGCCGTCATCTTTTCCGCGACTCTCACTATCAGGAGGCAGCCACTGCCGGCGATCTTCCCGATATGAAGTTGGCGATGTGTGCCCTGCCTGGTGGCGCTGCCACGATGCTCGACATGCCTCTCAACGCCAAGAAGAAACTCCGTTCGCTGACTCTCCGCGCCTTGAGCAACGAGGTGGTTGTTGGACTGATGGGAGTTACACTGCAGAAGTAAAACAGCTTTCGCGAATGGGGAAGTTAAGTTAAAAAAGTTATAGAAGTTAAAGAAGTTATAGAAGTTAAAGCCATATGCTTTATGGCTAAGTATTCAATCAAAAAAGGCTGTGTCATTGGGAAGAATCCCTTTGACACAGCCTTTCTCGTTTGTATGTAGTATTGTAGTAGAAGATTACTTAATCATGATCTTCTTGACAGAACCGTCGCTCATCTTCACGATGTTGAGCCCCTTGTTGAGCTGGGCGTTGCGAACACCGTTCACGCTGAAAATAGCTTCAGCCTTGGCAGAAGAGGTAGCATTGATGTTGTCGATACCTGTAGAAGTGCTGTTGAGGTAAGTCTTGATTTCCGCGATGATGTTCTGCAATGTGGTCTTGTCCGCAGAATATGTGTTGTAATTGGCTGTAGCTGTAGAGGTGAGGATTTCTTTCAGCTGGTTGAGCAAACTTGTAGAAATTTTCTCGTTGCTTGTCAATTCACTTGCTTCTTTGTAGAGCGCAGAATATATGCTGTAAGCCTCTTTCTGTTCAGGAGAGATAAAGAGGAAGTCGTTGAATTCGCTCGTTTTATGGGCTGCTGTGTATTTGTTTTTGTCAACGTCAACGTTAAAATAGCGAGTAACCCATCCGTCCTTTTTGGATAACTTGTACGAAAATCCTCTGTCTTCTGTATTTCCTGCTATCACTTTGTATGTAGTGGCTTTGGCTGTGTTTATTGCTGTATCCCATATAACTCCCGCGTTTAAATTACTCCACATATTTATGTGGTAATCCCCACAGCTGAACTGGTTGTTAGAAAGTGTCCAGAGTGCAGCGTTGTCGATATTTTTCTCAGTAGGTGTGTTGTCGGTAGTTACGAAAATACCAGCGCCAACATTATATACATAAACTTGCGGTTCTTCACCTGTTACCTCTTCGCCTCTCCACCAGCTGTTGGCTTCTGCTGGAGCATAGGTAGTGTTGTCTGCTTCTTGAGCATTTACTGTAGTCAAAGCGCTTGCTGTCATTACAGCTGCGAGCATGATGCTTTTGGCGTATTTAGCCACTGTGTAAATCTTTTTCATTTTTACTTATTCTTATGTGATTTTTAATTAAATGTGATTCTTAACTTGAAATGATGTTCAATACAATCGTATGAGAGTGCCGGACGACTGTGATGTGTCATGTTATCTTGTTTACAATCCTGTCCGCACCTTTGTTTGGTTGTGCAAAGATACGAAAAAACTATAAGAACGAGTGAGGTTTTGAGAAAAAAGTGCGGAATAAGAGGAAAAATTGATTTACGTCATGTAAAAAGTGCTTGAAATGTAGATTTCTGTCACGATTATGCAGCAGTTCTTTTTAAAAATAACTCAACTTTCGCAAATGGGGAAGTTAAAGAATTTAAAGAAATTAGAGAAGTTAAAGCCAAATGCTTTACAGCTAAATTTTCAACCAAAAAGGCTGTTGGCTATAACTTCTAACGACCGAAGGGAGTGATAACTTCTTTAACTTCCATAACTTCTGAACTTGCTAAAGTTCAAAAAATAATGCTTCTTTTTCTTTAAAACAATGCAGCAGTTCTATCAAAAACAATGCAGTATTTGTCACTAAATACATATCTGTGTAAAAAACGAGAATGCCCCCGAAATCATTTCGGAGGCATACTGTATATTCCTGGAACGATAAACAAAAAAAGTCCAGGATTTTTGTAAAGATGATGACAAATTACATATCCCAACCCACAGCGCTTGCGCCGAGAACAGCTGCAGAGCTGCCGTCGAGAGTTGACACAAGGAACTTAGCCTTGCCCTTGAAAATAGGCAATACGGCGTTGTCGTATGACTCCTTGAGAGGTTTCATCAAGAGATCGTCAGCCTTGGTAAGACCGCCGAAGAAGACGAAAGCCTCAGGTGAAGCGAATGCTGCGAAGTCGGCACAAGCCTCACCGAGCATCTTGCCAGTGAAGTCGTACACGCGCTTAGCCAGGGCGTCGCCCTTGCTGGCAGCAATACTTACCTCGTAAGAGGTGATGTCCTCCGGCTTGATCTCTCGGAGCAATGAAGGCTCATCGCTCTTCTCGAGGAATTCGCGTGCAGTACGAGCCACACCTGTTGCAGAGCAGTAAGCTTCCAGACAGCCAGTTCTGCCGCAGCCGCATGTACGGCCTTCCTTGCCACGAACCATAACCACATGGCCCAGCTCGCCTGCGAAACCATCGCAGCCATAAACCATCTTTCCGTCAATCACGATGCCAGAGCCTACGCCAGTACCCAAAGTGATGTCGATGAAGTTCTTCAGTCCACGTGCTGCGCCATAAGTCATTTCGCCCAGTGCTGCCGCATTGGCATCATTGGTAAGCGCTACAGGGAGTCCGCCAAGAGCCTTGCTGAAGAGGTCTGCCAAAGGAACTACACAAGTGTGAGCCCAGGGCAGGTTGGGAGCGTACTCGATAGTACCCTTATAGAAGTTGCCATTAGGTGCTCCGATACCCATAGCCTTGATTTTCTCAATACCACCAACGGTTTCGATAATAGGTTGTAGTGCTTCGACAGCTGCCTTTACGTAATCATTCACGTTGTCATAGCCACCGGTCTTGATGGCTGTAGTAGCCTTGATTTCACCACGTGCGTCAACGATACCGAAAACAGAGTTGGTGCCGCCAAGGTCCAAGCCGATTACATACGGCTTCAATGCATTTTCTGTCATATTGTTTATGTTTTTTAATAAGTTAGAGTTTTAAAATTTGATGGCAAAGATAAGAAAAAAAATGCATCGGACAAACTTTTAGACGGAAAATTTGCATTGTATGATTAAAAAATTGTATCTTTGCACCTCGTATGAATTCATTGTTTCCAATAGAGATAAACATCCTTGATTTTATTTTCAAGGGTATTGTCATAGGTATCATTGCCTCTGCTCCCATGGGTCCAGTAGGTATTTTGTGTATTCAGCGCACGTTGAACAAGGGGCGCTGGTATGGTTTTGTGACAGGCATCGGTGCTGCTTGCAGCGACATCGTGTATGCCATGTTCACGGGTTTGGGTATGAGTTTTGTGATGGATTTTGTCAACAATGCCCAGAACAAGTTCTATCTTCAGATTTCGGGCAGTCTGCTGCTGCTTGTCTTCGGAGTGTATTGTTTCATGAGCAACCCGATGAAGAATATGCACAAGAGCAGCAACAAGCAGGGCACATTGTTCCACAACGGACTGACGGCCTTTCTCGTCACCCTCTCCAATCCGCTCATCGTGTTCCTCTTCATGGCCACATACGCGCAGTTTGCCTTTGTGGTTCCCGACATGCCTATTGAGATGGGCGTGGGCTATCTCAGCATCGTGTTTGGCGCCTTGCTGTGGTGGTTTGGTCTTACCTGGCTCATCGACAAGATACGCGGCAAGTTTGATACCAATGGCATTCTTATTATTAATAAGGTGATAGGCAGTGTGGTGATCATCTTCTCGCTGATAGCGCTGATAGGCACGGTGTTCAACCTGTATCATCTGCCCGAGTTTTAGGCTGTCCTACGGGGCGTGTGCCCGGAAAGATTATATGAGAATATTATTTTCACAAAATATATGTTTGTAGCACAAGAGTTAAGAAAGAAAAGTATCGCCGAATACCTGTTGTATATGTGGCAGGTGGAGGACATTATCCGTGCCTATGGCTGTTCGCTGCCCGTTATCCGCAAGCAGTATATCGACCGTTTCGACTATACCGACGAGCAGAAAGCCGAGGAGCTGGACTGGTTTGGCAACCTCATCCGCATGATGAACGAGGAAGGAAAGCGCGAGTATGGACATCTCGATATCAACCGCGTGTTGCTCAAGGACGTCATCGACTTGCACGGAATGTTGCTGCAGAGCAGCAAGTTCCCCATCTATAATGCCGAATACTACAAGGTGTTGCCCTACATCGTAGAGCTGCGCAACAAGGGCGACAAGGATGTGAACGAGATAGAAACCTGCTTGGACGCACTCTATGGCGTGATGATGCTCCGCCTGCAGAAGAAGGAGATAACGCCCGAGACAGCCCGTGCCGTGACCGAGATCAGCACCTTCGTGGGCATGCTGAGCGATTATTACATCAAGGACCGTACAGAGGGCTTGAAGTTTGACGACGACATGTAGTGTTTGATTTTTAGGATATACATATTTTATAATAACTCAACTTTCGCAAATGGGGAAGTTAAAGAATTTAAAGAAGTTAGAGAAGTTAAAGCCAAATGCTTTACAGATAGATCTTCAACCAAAAAGGCTGTTGGCAATAACTTCTAACGACCGAAGGGAGTGATAACTTCTTTAACTTCCATAACTTCTGAACTTGCTAAAGTGCAATAATAATATACAGAACTTGAGAAAAGTTCAAAATATATATACAACGAGATGAAAGAGATTGAAAGAAGAAGAACGTTTGCCATTATTTCTCACCCTGATGCAGGTAAGACCACACTGACCGAGAAGTTCCTTCTCTTTGGTGGACAGATACAGGTGGCAGGTGCCGTAAAGAACAATAAGATACGCAAGACAGCCACTTCCGACTGGATGGATATAGAGAAACAGCGTGGTATTTCTGTTTCCACGTCGGTGATGGAGTTCGACTACTTGCCTGATGGCGAGCATGGCGATCCCTACAAGGTGAACATCCTTGATACTCCCGGTCACCAAGACTTTGCCGAGGACACTTACCGCACGCTGACAGCCGTTGACTCAGCCATCATCGTGGTCGACTCAGCCAAGGGTGTGGAGGCCCAGACCCGCAAGCTGATGGAAGTGTGCCGTATGCGCAATACGCCTGTTATCATCTTCATCAACAAGATGGACCGTGAGGGCCGCGATGCCTTCGACGTGCTCGACGAACTGGAGGAAGAACTCAAGATCAAGGTTCGACCCCTGAGCTGGCCTATCGGACAAGGTGCCCGGTTCAAGGGCGTGTACAATATCTACGAGCAGCAACTCAACCTCTTTACTCCCAACAAGCAGCGCGTGACCGAGAAGGTGGAAGTGGACGTCAACTCCGAAGCGCTCGATCAGCATGTGGGTGAGCGCGAGGCTGCCCAGTTGCGTGAGGATCTGGAGTTGGTCGACGGCGTTTATCCAGCCTTCGATGTGGAGACTTACCGTTCGGCCGAGGTGGCACCGGTGTTCTTCGGTTCTGCGCTCAACAACTTCGGTGTGCAGGAACTTCTCGACTGCTTCGTCAAGATAGCACCGTCGCCCAAGCCCACTCAGGCCGAGGAGCGACTGGTAGAGCCAGAGGAAAGCAAGTTTACTGGCTTCATCTTCAAGATCACCGCCAATATCGACCCCAACCACCGTTCATGTATTGCCTTCTGCAAGATTTGTTCGGGCAAGTTTGTGCGCAATCAGCCTTACCTGCACGTACGATTGGGCAAGACCGTCCGTTTCTCTTCGCCCACACAGTTCATGGCGCAGCGCAAGAGCACCATCGACGAGGCTTATCCAGGCGACATCGTAGGTCTGCCCGACAACGGCATCTTCAAGATTGGCGACACGCTCACCGAGGGCGAGCTGCTGCACTTCCGTGGTTTGCCTTCGTTCTCGCCTCTGCTCTTCAAGTATATCGAGAACGACGACCCAATGAAGAGCAAGCAGTTCCAGAAGGGATTGGAGCAGTTGATGAACGAGGGTGTGGCACAGCTGTTTGTCAACCAGTTCAACGGCCGCCGCATCGTGGGAACCGTAGGACAGTTGCAGTTCGAGGTCATCCAGTATCGTTTGGAGAACGAGTACAACGCCAAGTGCCGCTGGGAACCTGTCCACCTGCACAAGGCTTGCTGGATAGAGGCCGACGATGCGCAGGAGCTGGAGAACTTCAAGAAGCGCAAGTATCAGTACATGGCCAAGGACATAGAGGGCAGAGACGTGTTCCTCGCCGACTCGGGCTATGTGCTCAGCATGGCACAGCAGGACTTCGAACATATCAGGTTCCATTTCACTTCGGAGTTTTAAGGAATGATGAGGCGCGGACAACACAGAGGCTGATGCCATATTCCTTGGTGAAAGCGTTGTGGCAGTCAGAAGATAAAATCCGTGTAGTCTGCGTAATCCGTGCCAAAATAAAAAATAATATACTCAACTTTCGTAAATGGGGAAGTTAAAGAATTTAAAGAAGTTAGAGTAGTTAAAGCCATATGCTTTGCAGATAGATATTCAACCCAGAAGGCTGTTGGCTATAACTTCTAACGACCGAAGGGAGTGATAACTTCTTTAACTTCTATAACTTCTGAACTTTCGAAAGTTCAATAATATATATATTAATGGATGACGATATTTTAGAAGCAAGGAAAAGTTGGGTCGACAAGATGGTGGCCTGGCAGAAGGAACATATTTCCGACCGCCAGATGACACTCATCCTCGCCTTTGTCATCGGGGTGCTCGCCTCGGTGGCAGGCTATTTCCTGCATGGAATCGTGCACGAGATACAGATTCTGCTCACATCGGGATTTGTCAAGAACACGTACAACCTGCTCTTCCTGCTCTTCCCAATCGTGGGCATTTACCTCACGTCGCTCTTTATCAAGTATGTGGTGCGCGACAATATCTCGCATGGTATTACCCGCGTGCTCTACGCCATCTCTACCAAGAACTCCAAGCTGCGCAGCCACAACTGCTGGTCGTCGGTGGTGGCTTCTGGCATCACCATTGGCTTCGGCGGTTCTGTGGGAGCCGAGGCGCCTATTGTGCTTACCGGTTCGGCCATCGGTTCCAATCTGGGACAGATCTTCCGCATGGACAAGAAGACGATGATCATGCTGGTGGGTTGCGGAGCCAGTGCCGCCATTGCCGGAATCTTCAAGGCACCTATAGCCGGACTGGTCTTCACGCTCGAGGTGCTGATGGTCGACCTGTCAATGGCTTCGCTTCTGCCCATCCTCATCTCGTGTGTCACAGCTACCTGTTTCACCTATATTCTGATGGGCTCGAAGTCGCTCTTCGACTTCACGCTCACCTCGCCCTGGGTGCTCGACCGTGCGCCTATATGTATCCTGTTGGGCATCTTCTGCGGCTTTGTCAGCCTTTACTTCATGCGCACCATGTCGGCTTGCGAGGGCATGTTCGCCCGTCTGGGCAAGCATCCTTATGCCAAACTCCTCTTGGGCGGACTCATCCTGAGCAGCCTTATCTTCCTGTTTCCTTCGCTCTATGGCGAGGGCTACTCGGCTGTCAACATCCTGCTCAAGGGCAGGACAGAGGCAGAGTGGGGGCAGGTGATGAGCAACTCGCTCTTCTATGGCAACAGCCATCTGCTGCTTGTCTATATCGGACTCGTCACCCTCACCAAGGTGTTTGCCACATCGGCAACCAATGGCAGTGGCGGTTGTGGTGGAACCTTCGCACCTTCGCTCTTTATCGGCGGTTTTGCGGGTTTCTTCTTCTCCCGCTTCTGGAATGCCAACGAGATAGGTGTCTACGTGCCCGAGCAGAACTTCACGCTCATGGGTATGGCAGGCGTGATGACGGGTGTGATGCATGCGCCGCTTACGGGCATCTTCCTCATCGCCGAACTCACGGGAGGCTATCAGCTCTTCATGCCGCTCATGATCGTCTGCATCTCGTCATACCTCACCATCAGCATCTTCGAGAGCCACAGCATCTACGCCCTGCGACTGGCAAGAGAGGGCAAGCTGCTTACTCATCACATCGACCGTGCGGCCCTCACGCTGATGAGCATGCAGAGCGTCATCGAGAAAGACTATCATCCCATTCATGCCGATCTGCCTATGGGCAAGCTCGTGGCTGAGATAAGCCGCAGCAACAACAACTTCCTGCCAGTGGTCGACAAGGGAGGTGTACTCTTGGGAGTGATAGATATTACCCGCATCCGTCACATCATCTTCAGGTCAGAGCTTTACAACCGTTTCACTGTGCGACAGCTCATGTTGCAGCCATCGGCAGTACTTTCCGACCACGAGCCGATGGACGAGGTGATGAAGAAGTTCGACCAGACCGATGCGGCCCAGCTTCCTGTGGTCGACACAGCCGGCGTGCTTGTAGGCTACATCAGCCGTACCAAGGTGTACTCGGTGTATCGCAAGATTGTGGCCGATATGTCGGCAGAATAACTTTAACCCAACTGTTATGGAGAAGAAAGATTTAAGAATCGTTTTTATGGGAACACCCGAGTTTGCGGTGGAATCCCTCAAGAGCCTCGTAGAAGGCGGATATAATGTGGTGGCTGTGGTTACTCAGCCCGACAAACCCGTAGGACGCCATCAAGACACGCTGCAGGCGCCTCCTGTCAAGCAGTATGCCTTGGAGCAGGGCTTGCCCGTGCTGCAGCCTGTCAAGATGAAAGATCCCGAGTTCGTGGAGCAGCTGCGTGGCTTCCGTGCCGACCTTCAGGTGGTGGTGGCTTTCCGCATGCTGCCCGAGGTGGTGTGGGCCATGCCCCGTTTCGGCACGTTCAATGTGCATGCCGCCCTGTTGCCTCAGTATCGTGGCGCAGCGCCTATCAACTGGGCTGTCATCAATGGCGAGACGCAGACTGGTGTCACCACCTTCTTCCTCGATCACGACATCGACACCGGACGCATCATCATGCAGGAGCCTTTCGCTATTCCCGACGATGCCGATGTGGAGTATGTCTACGACGGACTGATGCACCTCGGTGCCGGTATCGCGCTCAAGACCATCGACAAACTGATAGCTGCCGATGGCAACATCGACTCCATCTCGCAGGACGAGTTGGTGGCAGAACAGCAGGAACTGCATCATGCACCCAAAATCTTCAAGGAGACCTGTCGCATCAGTTTCGGCCAGCCAGCCAAGAAGGTGTACGACTTCATCCGCGGTCTGTCGCCTTATCCTGGCGCCTGGACCGAGATACAGAAGGAGGGCGGCAAGGCTCAGGTGCTGAAGGTTTTCAAGACCACGAAGACCGGCAAGGCTCTGGCAGAAGGCATCGCTGTGGGCTCGCTCCGTGTAGAGGGCAAGAGCCTGCTCGTGGCTTGTGCCGACGAGTGGCTGCAGCTCGATACCATTCAGATAAGCGGCAAGAAGCGCATGGAGGCACGCGACTTCCTAAACGGTATGCGCGACATCGAGCAGTATAAAACCATTTAGAAACATTATACATATTATAATATCAGCATTATGACACAGCAAGAAGACATTAAGAATGCAGTGGAGTGCATGCGAAAGGGTGGAGTGATACTCTATCCCACAGATACGGTATGGGGCATCGGCTGCGATGCCACCAATGCCGAGGCAGTAGCAAAGGTTTATCAGATCAAGCGTCGTGACGATTCCAAGGCGCTCATCTGTCTTGTAGACAGCGCTGACCGTATGGCGCGTTATTTCCGCAATGTGCCTCAGGTGGCGTGGGACTTTATCGATGCAGCCATGCCTGTGAAGCCTACAACCGTCATCCTCGACGATGCTACGGGCGTGGCCAACAATCTGGTGGCAGAGGATGGCAGTCTGGCCATGCGTGTCACCTTCGAGCCTTTCAGCAAGGAGTTGTGTTACCGCTTCCAGAAGCCTTTGGTAAGCACCAGCGCCAATGTGAGTGGTGAGCCTGCGGCACAGAATTATCGTGATATTTCGCCCGAAATCCTGGAGGCTGTCGACTATGTTTGCTGGAGTCGCCGCCAGGAGCACAAGCCCCACACGCCTTCCAGCATTGTGAAACTGAGCAAGAATGGCGAGGTGAAGGTGATAAGATAATCGCTTCTTCATCTTCAGTTATTTCCCCATTTGCGAAAGCTGAGGTGGAATTTACTGTCAAGAATTAGAGAAACAACGCTCGATGGCCGTGGAAATGGCTTCTCTAATTCTCTAATTCCTGACTAAAATTATTCGACCTGTACGGTTGGCACGCCCTGAAAGGGCAGAAGCTCTTAGCCCAGGGCAACGCCCTGGGTTATTACGGACGCAAACCTGTCGCCCTGTAAGGGCAAAAGCTTTAAAACTCCAGGCAATTAGTAAAGCTTTTGCCCTTACAGGGCGCCTTGCTGATTGCTATTATACCCAGGGCGCTGCCCTGGGCTAAGAGCTTCTGCCCTTTCAGGGCGTGCTGCTTATAGAAGTTTTGGGACTTTCCAACCGTACAGGTCTAAATTATTCGATTTTATCATATACATTTTGTCCTTTTTTCTGATTTTCATCAGTCAAAGAGCTGAAATGCTCATTCGTGATTTGCTCATGGATTTTTCCTATCATGTGTTTTTTGACAAATAGAATTGCTGATGTAAAAATCTGATTTGTCACGATTGTTTACTGTCTTTTCTGCCTTTGAATCCTTTTCGTTTTTTTGAGATGTATATTTATTCATTTCACTCCAATCTGTAGTTTTACATATTTATGCATGTTGGTTTTTGGGGTGTGGCTAAATAAATATGCAAGTTGCTTCTCTTTAAAATCAGGTAATATGCAAAAATCTATGCAAAAATAGGATAAGGTGTTGACATGATATTTTGGGGCTTTTATGCATAAAATCGCACGCTCGGAATGATTTTCTTGTTATGTATTGTACTCAATATTCTGTAAGTTGCAATATTGTTAAAATGTAATATAGTTTTACTGAATATTAGCTTATCTGAATCTTGTCATTTTGTCAAAGTCATTTTTGTCATTTTCGATTTTGGAAATAGAAAAATAGTTCTATAAAGAATATATATATAAATATATATTTATATATATATTCTTTATAGAGCACAAAATGTGTTTTTGATTTTGAAAATGACAAAAATGACTTTGACAAAAATGACAAGGTTTTACCTCAACCTGTCTTCGATACTGTGTGTGCTAATCTTGTCATTTTCTTATGTTTTGTAACTTCTTGATATTCAGTATAAAAATTAAAAATATGGGCACTTTTTAGCACAAAGTCCGAACAAACTATTGCAAAAAGTTGCTTTTTGTTGTATCTTTGCAGAAGAAAAACCTGCACTCATGCTCCCGCGAGGTCGTCTATTAAGACCAAGGGAGGTCACAATAGATGACAGGCGCCGGTCGTCTATTATGACCCCAAAAGGTGTTAAGAAGAGCCCAGGAAATATGGAAGCCTAAAAAACGCAGGGCAGGGAGGCGAGCTGATACAGGATGGTTCTTGCCATGCGCTCATGACCCGGATCGTTGGGGTGGAGACGGTCGGTGTCGGGCTTGTTGAAGAGCTGAGCGCCCGCATCGTAGAGAGGGAAAAGACCCGAGAGGGCATTGAGGTCGATGACGGGAACAGCCCACACGTTGCCAGCATCCTTGACAGCCTTGACGTACTCGTCGAAGAAGACACCACGGGCATTTTCGTACATCTCGTCGGGCTGGATATTCTTCTCGCCCGAGCAGAAATAAGCACGGTGGACAGGCGTCATCACAACGATTTGCTTGGTGGGATACATCTGCTTGAGTTTCGACATGGCGATGTTGATGCGGCCCTTGAGCGTGTTCTTGTCCATGGCAAAGTGGCGGTGACGGCGCTGCACCATTTCACCAGGTTTGTGGCGTGCCACTTTCACACTGTCGAAAGTTTCTGTGTACCATTCGCCTACGGGCACACCATTGTTGAAATCGTTGGTGCCCATGAAGATGAGGATGGCGTCGAAGTCATCACCATGTTCAGCCTTGAGTTTGTCGGCTTGGCGGGGAATGTCGTTCCACTGTCGTCCGCTCACCCCGTAGACGTAGGGTGTGATGCCGAGCCACTGCTGCAGGAATCCCCAGTATTTCACCTTTGATGCCTTGATGTTGGGGTCGGTGATGGAGTCGCCGAAGTAGACCACTCGTTTGCCCTGCCAGGGGTGCTGGAAGGTGAGTTGCTGTGGGGTGTTGGTTTTCTGTCTCTTGGCTGCCTGTGTTGGCAGGGTGAGGGCGAGGAGCAGCAGGGCTGCTGCAAGGATTTGTTTCTTCATATCGCTTAGTTTTATTTGTACTGTACTGGCAAGGTTTTATGCTTGCGTTGGATTTTCTTGTTGTTCGAAGGGCAAAGTTACACTTATTTTTTGACAAGGCATTATCTTTTTGGGAATAATCGATGGGTGAAAGTTTATTTTTTCGTAATTTTGCAGCCGCGTTTTTAAGTTTCATGTTAAAAGATATATAGGATGACATTTCGAATGAGTGATTTGAGCGACTTGGCTCGCAAGCGAGTGGCTGTGGCAGCTTATTATTTTGTACCGGGACTGGTGTTTGCCAGTTGGGCAAGCCGTATTCCGGATGTGAAACATCTGCTGCATCTCAACAATGGCCAGTTGGGCAGCATTCTGCTCGCCATCCCTTTGGGACAACTGCTGATGATGGGTTTCTCGGGCGTGCTGGTGAGCAAGTTGGGCAGCAAGAAGATGTTGGTGGTTGCCGAGGTGCTTTATGCCGCCGTGCTCTTCGCTATGGGCTGCAGCAGCACGGTTTTTCATCTTACGCTGTCTCTTGTGGGTTTCGGCATGATGGCGAACCTGATGAATATTGCCACCAACACACAGGCGTGCTTAGTGGAGAAGTTGTATGGCCGTAACATCATGTCGTCGTTTCATGGCCTTTGGAGTTTGGGTGGTTTTGCGGGCGGCATCGTGGGTGCAGTGTTTGCCAATACGGTTCTATCGATAGAGGCTCATTTCGGATCGGTACTGGCATTGAGTCTGCTGATCCTGGCTGCTGGTTTCCACTTCCTGGTGAACGACGAGCAGGCGAGGGCTGAGGAGGAAGACGTGCCCAAGTTCTCGTTCAGAACCATCGACCCTGTGCTTTTCCTCTTAGGTCTGATGGGTTTTGCCGGAATGTTCTGTGAGGGGACTGTCTACGACTGGAGTGGTGTGTATTTCACTTCTGTGGTGAAGCCCGACGAGGTTTTCATCCGTGCAGGTTATGTGGCAGGCATGGGTGCCATGACCTTGGGACGTTTCCTGGCCGACGGTTTCGTGACGCGCTATGGCGCCGCCAGAGTGCTGAAGGTTTGCGGACTGCTGATTCTGTGCGGACTGCTTCTCGCCACGTTGTTGCCTTACCTTGTTACAGCCACTCTGGGCTTTCTCTTGGTGGGTTTCGGCATTTCGTCGTCGGTGCCTATCTGCTACAGCATTGCGGGCAAGTTGGGTACTGTCAAGGCGAGCATCGCCATCACCATCGTGTCGAGCATCAGCTTCTTCGGTTTCCTGGTAGGTCCTCCTGTCATAGGCTGGCTTGCCGAGGCTTTCAATCTTCGTGTGGCTCTCAGCATCGCCTCGTTGTTGGGACTGATCATCGCGATATTGAGCAGGCGGGTAAAGAATCGTCAATAGAAGCTTTTGTCAAGAATTTGAGAATTAATTTATCCCGGAAGAAAAGTTTTTGTCAAGAATTGGAGAAGGCATTTCTGCAGATTTTTTAGGAATTGGTACGATTTACAAGAAGGCATTGCGGTAGAAATCAACCGCAATGCCTTCTTGTAATTCTCGTTAAATCCTAAGCTCAGCAGGAATGCCTTCTTAAATTCTCTAATTCTTGACTTAAATTTACAACAGGCTTCCGATTTGGAAGACGAGGGCCGAGACGATCCATGCCAGGACGGTGGTGTAGCCAGCGGCAAAGCCAGCCCATTTCCAACTGCCCGTCTCGCCCTTGATAGCCGCGATGGTGGCTATGCAGGGGAAGTAGATCAGTACGAAGAGGAGGAAGCAATAGGCGGTGAGGCTCGCTTTATGGGCAGCCTCGGCATCGCTATAGCCGTAGGTCTTCTGCAGGTCGGCAGTCATCTGCTTCTTCAGTACCTTGTATTTGCCGTCCTCGTCGTTGTAGTCGCTGTCGTCGCCAAAGCTGTCGTTGTTGCTGTAGAGCACGCCCATGGTGGACGCCACGATCTCCTTGGCTCCCACGCCAGAGATGAGTCCTACGTCGAGTTTCCAGTCGAAGCCCTGAGGTGTGAAGACTGGCTCAATGGTCTTGCCTATTCTTCCGATGTAGCTCTGTTCCTGCTGTTGTTGCTGTCCCAACTCTTCGTTGTGGGGGAAGTATCCCAGCGCCCACACGATGATGCTTGCCACGAGGATGATGCCACCCATCTTCTTCAGGTACTGCTTGCCTTTCTCCCAGGTGTGTCGGCCTATGGCTTTCCAGGTAGGGAAGCGGTAGGGTGGCAGCTCCATGACGAAAGGCGTGTCCTCGCCCTTGATGACGAAGCTGGAGAGCACGCGGCTCAGTATGACGGCAAGCAGGATGCCGATGAGATAGAGCGACACCATGATGAGCGAGCGATACTGCAGGGCGAAGAAGGTTCCTATCACCATGATGTAGATAGGCAGACGCGCCGAACAGCTCATCAGCGGCAGGATGAGCATGGTGATGAGTCGCGAGCGATGGCTCTCGATGGTGCGTGTCGCCATGACGGCTGGCACATTGCAGCCAAAGCCCATGATGAGTGGGATGAACGACTTGCCGTGAAGTCCCATCTTGTGCATCAACTTGTCCATGATGAAGGCAGCACGTGCCATATAGCCAGAGTCCTCCATGTAGGAGATGAAGAAGTAGAGGATGAGAATTTGCGGCAGGAAGACGATGACGGCTCCCACGCCTCCGATGACTCCATCGACGAGCATGTCTTTCACCGGTCCGTCGGGCATGCTGGTGCTGATGACTGTTCCCAACAAAGCCACTCCGTCCTCAATCCATCCCTTAGGCACTTCGCCCAGGACGAAGGTGGCTGAGAACATGATGAACAGGAGGAGTACGAAGATGGGAAATCCCACGTATTTGTTGGTAAGGATGCGGTCGATGAGATGCGTCACCTGATAGGTGTCTTTGGCCATTCCCGTTTCGTAGCCAGCCTCCTGCAAGGCTCCGTGTATGAAGCCGTACTTGGCGTCCATGATGGCAGTCTCGCTGTCTTCCATGGTTTCCTCCTTGACGCGTCGTGCAGCCTCGTCGCGTGCGGCGAAGATTTCCTTTGCTGACTTGAGGTGGCTCACATACTCCTCGGCATGCTTGTCGTTCTCGAGTAGTTTGATGGAGAGATATCGGGTGGAGTAGCGCTGGCGGATGCTGTCGTCGGCCTTCAGATATTCCTGTATGTGCTCGATGCCGTGTTCTATCTCGTGTCCGTGGTTGATGTGGATGTGGCGATAGTGGGCATTGGAGCCTTCGCGTCCCTCGTACATTTCGATGATGGTGTCGAAGAGCCGGTCTACGCCTCTGCCATTCTTGAAGACGGTAGGAACCATAGGTATTCCGAAGAGTTCGCCCAACTTGTCGTAGTCGATGTTGTCGCCTCGTTTCTCGGTCTCGTCGAACATATTGAGAGCGCACACCATGCGGATGTGCATATCGATGAGCTGAGTGGTGAGATAGAGGTTGCGCTCCAGGTTGCTGGTGTCGATGACGTTGATGACGATATCGGGTGTGTGCTCGATGAGCTGCTTGCGCACATAGAGTTCCTCGGGTGAGTAGGCTGAGAGCGAATAGGTGCCAGGCAGGTCGACAAGGTTGAAGTGATAGCCGTTGTATTCGGCTTCGCCCACTTTGGCGTCGACGGTGACACCGCTGTAGTTGCCCACACGTTCGTGTGCGCCCGAGGCGAAGTTGAAGAGGGAAGTTTTTCCGCAGTTGGGGTTGCCGATGAGCGCCACGTTGATGACATGGTGCAGACGGTCGGCCTCCTGTTCAGCCACGAGCATCTTGTCGCCCAGTGCCTGCTCGTCGGGGTTCTCAGAGTCGACAGCCTGCGAGTTGATGACCTGTTCGCGTTCTTCCTCGTCAGCGTGTTTGAACTGTTTGTCTTTCTTGGCCTCGTTGACCGAAACCACCTCAATGTGGTCGGCCTCGCTGTGTCTCAACGATACCTCGTAGCCCATGATTTTGTACTTTACAGGGTCTTGCAGTGGGGCATTGAGCAGTACGTCCACCTTCTTGCCCTTGATGAATCCCATCTCGATGATTCTTTTGCGGAAGCCACCGTGTCCTGAAACCTTGACGATGACGCCGCTTTCACCTGTGTTGAGTTCGGATAATTTCATATTTTTTATCTCCTTTTCTTCTTTTTTCTGTTATCGTGCGTGGCTTGCAAACAGAGTGCCACGTCGTGTTGTGTCGTTTGAACTGCAAAAATACAAAAATATCTCGGCAACTGTATATTGATGCCTTATTAATGCGAAAAAATACCTATAAATGATGAGCCTGTCATCAAAAATAGGTATTTTCTCATTATTTATGATTATAGAACTTTAGTAAGTTCTCTGACTTCCTTATTAGCGAAAGTTGAGTTACAGGTTTCTGCCGTGGCAGTTCTTGAACTTCTTGCCGCTGCCGCAAGGACATGGATCGTTGGGGCGAGGCATGCGCTCTGCACGGTAAGGAGTGTGGTTGACCTGCTGTGCGCCCTCGCGTGTGTCGTGATGGGCAGCAGCCTGCTGTGCGGCACGCTCGGCACGCTCGCGCTCAGCGTCGATGTCCACCTTCTGCTCTACGTAGTTCTGCTGTGGGCGCTGCTCGGGTGCAGCCTCCTGTACGGGCTGTTCCTGCTCCATGACAGGAATCTGTCCGCGCATCAGAATGCTGGCGATGCGGTCGTTCATCTCGTTGATCATAGAGTCCCAGAGCTTCACACTCTCAAGCTTGAAGATGAGCAATGGGTCTTTCTGCTCGTAGCTGGCGTTCTGTACAGAGTGGCGCAACTCGTCGAGCTGGCGCAGGTTCTCCTTCCAGTCGTCGTCGATGATATGGAGCATGATGACTTTCTCCCACTGCTTTACCACGCTCTTGGCCTCGGTGTCATAAGCCTCCTTGAGGTTGCAAGGAATATTGTACATGCGCTTGCCGTCGGTGATAGGCACCATGATGCGCTCGTACATAGCGCCCTGGTTCTCGTACACCTGCTGGATGATAGGCCATGCTGTGGCCTGGATGCGCTCGGTCTTGCGCTTGAAGCTTGCCATGGCCTCCTGGAAGGCACGCTCGCAAAGTTCCTCACGCTGTATTCCCTCAAACTCCTCGGCGGTGAATGGAATCTCCATGGCCAGGATCTTGAGGAAGTCCTCCTTGGCGCCCTCGTAGTCGTTGTTGTTGATGATATAGAGCACGCGGTCCCAGATGACGTTGGTGATGTCCATACCGATACGCTCGCCCATCAAGGCGTGGCGGCGCTTCTCGTAGATCACGGTACGCTGCTTGTTCATCACGTCGTCGTACTCCAGGAGGTGCTTACGGATACCGAAGTTGTTCTCCTCCACCTTGCGCTGTGCACGCTCGATGCTCTTGCTGATCATTGGACTCTCGATACGCTCGCCGTCCTCGAAGCCCAAGCGGTCCATCACCTTGGCAATACGCTCAGAGGCGAAGAGACGCATCAGTTTGTCCTCCAAAGATACATAGAAGACAGAAGAGCCTGGGTCGCCCTGACGACCGGCACGACCACGCAACTGGCGGTCTACACGGCGGCTCTCATGGCGCTCGGTACCAATGATGGCAAGACCGCCTGCAGCCTTCACCTCGGGGGTGAGCTTGATATCGGTACCACGACCTGCCATGTTGGTGGCGATGGTGACAGCACCCTTGCCGTTGGTAGAGCGTCCTGCCTCGGCTACGATCTGAGCCTCCTGCTGGTGGAGTTTGGCGTTGAGCACATTGTGAGGTATATTGCGCATCTTGAGCATCTTGCTCAGCAATTCTGAAATCTCAACAGATGTTGTACCTACCAAGACTGGGCGACCGGCATTGCGCATCTCCTCAATCTCGTCGATAACGGCACGATACTTCTCGCGGGCTGTCTTGTAGACACGGTCGTCGAGGTCGTGACGTGCGATTGGGCGGTTGGTAGGAATCTCTACTACGTCGAGCTTATAGATGTCCCAGAACTCACCGGCCTCGGTGCTGGCAGTACCTGTCATACCCGAAAGCTTGTGGTACATACGGAAGTAGTTCTGCAGGGTGATGGTGGCAAAGGTCTGTGTGGCAGCCTCTACCTTGACATGCTCCTTGGCCTCGATAGCCTGGTGCAAGCCGTCGCTCCAGCGTCGGCCTTCCATGATACGGCCTGTCTGCTCGTCGACAATCTTCACCTCGCCGTCCATCACGACGTATTCGTCATCCTTGTTGAACATGGTGTAGGCCTTCAGGAGCTGCTGCAAGGTGTGCACGCGCTCGCTCTGTACGCCGTAGTGAGCCATCATCTCGTCCTTGATGTCGAGACGCTCCTGGTCGCTGATGTCGGTGCGTGCCTCGAGCTGGCTCATCTCTGTGGCGATGTCGGGCAGCACGAAGAGCTCACGGTCGTTCACCTGCTTGGCGAGCCATTCGGTTCCCTTGTCGGTGAGGTCGGCAGAGTTGAGTTTCTCGTCTACGACGAAGTATAGTGGAGCCACGGCCTTTGGCATCTCGCGGTTGTTGTTGGCCATGTAGTATTCCTCAGTCTTGAGCATGCCTGCCTTGATACCTTCTTCAGAGAGGTACTTGATGAGAGGCTTGTTCTTAGGCAGTGCCTTGTAGGAACGGTAGAGGGCGAGGAATCCGTCCTCGAGCATCTTGGCGTCCTTGTTCTTGGTGCCTTCGCCAATCTTCTGCTTTGCCTCGGCGAGCAGCTCGGTAGCTTGCTTGCGCTGTACCTCGTACAGGCGCTCTACCAATGGCTGATACTGCTCGAACATCTGGTCGTCGCCCTTAGGAATAGGACCTGATATAATAAGAGGTGTACGGGCATCGTCTATCAACACGGAGTCGACCTCATCGACGATGGCGTAGTTGTGCTGACGCTGTACGAGGTCGGCAGGACTTGTCGCCATGTTGTCGCGCAGGTAGTCGAAACCAAACTCGTTGTTGGTACCGAAGGTGATGTCGGCCATGTAAGCCTTGCGACGAGCGTCGGAGTTGGGACGGTGCTTGTCGATACAGTCGACAGAGAGTCCGTTGAACATATAGAGTGGACCCATCCACTCGGAGTCACGCTTGGCCAGATAGTCGTTCACGGTAACCACGTGCACACCGTTGCCAGTGAGGGCGTTGAGGAACACAGGCAGTGTAGCGACGAGGGTCTTACCTTCACCCGTAGCCATCTCGGCAATCTTACCCTGGTGCAGCACCGTACCACCGAAGAGCTGTACGTCGTAGTGAACCATTTCCCACTTCAGGTCGTTTCCGCCTGCTGTCCAGTGGTTGTGGTAGATGGCATTGTCGCCATCGATGGTGATGAAGTCGTTGGCAGGATTGGCAGCCAGCTCGCGGTCGAATTCAGTAGCTGTGACTACAGTCTCCTCGTTCTCGGCGAATCGGCGGGCTGTATCTTTCACGATGCTGAAAGCTGTAGGCAGCACCTCGTTGAGGGCAACCTCGTAGTTGTCGAGTGCCTCTTTCTCCAACTTGTCTATCTGGTTGAAGATATCTTCACGCTGGTCGATAGGTGTGTCTTCGATAGTGGCTTTCAGCTCGGCAATTTTCTCTCTCTGAGCCTTGCCGGCGTTCTGTACATACTGCTGTATTTCCTTGGTTTTTGCACGAAGCTGGTCATTGCTCAGGGCCTTGATGTTAGGATACTCGGCCTTTACTTTCTCCACGATAGGCTGGATGAGCTTCATGTCGCGGGAAGACTTGTTGCCGAACAATGACTGCAGAAATTTGTTAAAGTTCATTTTATATATTGTTTTTTATTATTATTCGTTGATTTTTATTGTTTTCAGGGTTGCAAAGGTACAAATAATATCTGTAAATCAGCAACGTTTAGGGTGATAAATGTTAAAAATTGGGTCCGCGAATAACAATACTACCGTATGGAGCCTGATATTTGGGCTCTGTGGGGGGAGTAAAACAAATATAAGGATTGGATTCTGTCAGATTGGCAGAAGTGTCGGCTTTCTGTATTGCCGACGGGAAATGATGTTGTGCTTTTTGATGGTCTTCGGATGCTTCCTTGATGGCCTTGATGACGCTCAGAATGTCTTCTTCGAGCGCTTTGGCCTCGGGCTGCAGGATGAACTCATCGTAGGATATATCGGTGAGCGCAAACCTCAGTGCCTGCTGATAGGTCTGCGCTTCCATGCCTGTTGCCGCAAGGACAACCAAGAGGGCAGTGATATATCTGTTTACCATTCTATTTTTTGTTATGAAGCTTTGTTGGCTTCGTGTTGATGATTTTCCTTTGAGAGGTTGAATTCCTTAGTAAAGTCTGAATCTTCAAGAGGTTGATTTCTTCGTGAAGTCTATATTCTTTGTGAGGTCTATTTTCTTCGCAAGTCGAGTTGAGTTGACTTCACTGCCACTCTTACGAGCAAAGATAATGCCAAAATGACCATGCCCTCAGCGTACTCCTGCCATATCTGCAGGAAAAGTGCCACGACGATGAGTGCTGCCCATACGTTGTAATACCAGTGTACACGATGCTGACGCATCTTCTTGGTGACGCTCCATACGAAGATGAGGTTCAGCGGGTTGAGGATGAGTGTCTGGAAATTGATCTGCACGGTGGGGTGTTGCGAGAACACCATGGCAAGGAGAATCAGTCCTGGCAGTCCGGTAAGTACGAGCAGGGCTGTGTCAATCCACCAGAAATTCTTCTTTCTGCGCCATTCCGTGAGGCTGAGCAGGATAACAATCACCAAGATGCCTGTCGCTGCCACGAAAGGAGAGATGACGTCGGTTATAGTAGTTCCTGTCTGAGAGTTCTCCTTGTCTGCATCTGCAGCCATCACTACTGTCTTGGGTGAAATGAGATAGAAGGTGCTGTCTACCAGTTTGATGTATCTTGGTTCTTGTGGATAAACTGTTGTCGACGGAATTGGCTGCTGGACTGTGTCCTTACGGGCTTCCACTGCGAAGTCCATGGAGAGGTTGTCGGGCAGGAACTCCCATTCCTGTTTGTTTATTGCACGGTCGGCTCGGAAGCCCAGGAGCAGGTCGTTTCCGAAGCGTGCCCAACGGTGATGGGCGTTCAGGCGGTGAATCTCCTCACGATAGGTGGAGAGGGTCGTTTTGATCTCGAAGTTGGTGCTGTTGGTCGCCAAGTGGTCGATGATCATGTTGCGTGCACGTGTGGTGCAGTTGTCGTAGAAGAAGTTGTAGCGGTAGGTGCGGTTCTCCTCCTGGTTGTTCTTCTCCACGGCAGTAAGGATGTTCCATTTCTCGTTTCGTGTCAGGGCAAGGCGCTGTTGTCTTACCCATCTGCCTTCGTAGGAATACTCTGCCATGAAACGATCCATGGGGATGATGCCTATCTGATAGTCGGTGAGCCCGAAGACGAAGCGTAGCACAAAAAAGTCCTGGTTGAAGGAGAACATGCCCCAGTTGACAGCCACGTCACTGCCATGGGCACGGTCTTCTATGCGAAGAGCGGTGTGTCCATAATACGACCAAACCTCCTGTCCCGGTCCGCAGGTCAGGAGTGAAATATCCACGGAGTCGACCCATTGGGGTGCTTCCGTCTGTTGTGCAGAAGCCTTAGTCGTTAAAATGATTAACAAAACGGCAAAAATGCACCTAAAATTATATTTAAAACGTTTCACGATGCAAAAATACCTTATTATTTTGGATTTTCCTTCTTTTATCTCGATTTTTTTCAATACTTTTGCACTCTGAATATAATTTTGAACAATTATCATAGGATGAAAAAACTATTTTTGGCAGCTCTCATGATGAGCTTGGCTCTGGCAGTGAATGCCCAGAGCGGCATGAATTCTCCATACAGTCAGTGGGGGTTGGGCTTATTGTCCGACCAGACTTCTGGTTTCAATGCAGGTATGAATGGAGTGGGACTTGGCTTTCATGAGCACAATCAGGTAAATTATATCAACCCGGCTTCTTATTCTTCGGTCGACTCGCTGACATTCCTTTTCGATGCCGGCATTTCGGGTCAGATCAGCAACTTCAATGAGAACGGCGTGAAGAAGAACGCCAAGAATGCCAACTTGGACTATGTGGTCGCTGCTTTCCGTGCTTTCCGCCACATGGGTGTGAGTTTCGGTATCCTGCCTTTCTCCAACGTGGGCTATAACTATTCTGTGTCGGGATGGGTGAACGAAGAAACCAAGGAAGATTATTACACCAATACCTATGAGGGTGATGAGGGATTCCATCAGGCTTATGTGGGTTTGGGCTACATGCCAGTGAAGGGACTGTCGGTAGGTGCCAACATCTCTTACCTGTGGGGCAAGTACAACCGTACCGTCACCAACAGCTACAGCAATTCGTATATCAACTCGCTCTCGCGCAACTATTCGGCAAGAGTGGGAAGCTATAAGCTCGACTTCGGTGTGCAGTATACGCAGCGTGTGTCGAAAAAGGACTGGGTGACACTGGGTCTTACCTATTCGCCCAAGCATAATTTAGGTGCCAGCGCCGATATGTATCAGGTGAAGACAAATGCCATGGATGGCTCGCTCGACACCACATCCTTTTCTGTTGACAAGGCTTTTGAACTGCCTCACATGGTGGGAGCAGGATTGATGTGGAATCATGCGGCACAGTGGAAAGTGGGTCTCGACTATACTCTACAGATGTGGGAAGACCTCAAGGCGCCTGTCTTCGACGGAAGAAACTATGTGCTGAAGGACGGCTGCTACAGCAACCGTCATAAGATCAACCTCGGTGCACAATACTGCTATGGCGAGTACAGCCGCCGTTTCTTGCAGAGAGTACAGTATCGTGCCGGTGTGAGCTACACCACTCCTTATGTGAAAATCAATGGACAGGACGGACCCAAGGAATTTGCGGTAAGTGCCGGTTTCGGTATTCCTATCGTCAACTCCTACAACAGCCGTTCATTCCTCAATATCAGCGGCCAGTGGGTGAAACGCTCTGCCAAGGACCTTATCAAGGAGAATATTTTCCGCATCAACATAGGCTTCACCTTCAACGAGGATTGGTTCAAGAAGTGGAAGATGCAGTAAACTGTACGGAATTTCTGTGCTGAATGCTGTTTTAGGAAAATTCGGAATGTTCGGGAAACTTCAGGAAGCCTCGAAGTTAGATGAGAGATGTATCAGACCGTTTTCTGAAGTGAGAGGAATTTCCTGAAGTGAGAAAGGTTTGGAAAACTTTCGAGAAGTTTTGAAAAGCGAGTGAAGTTTTGGAAATTGCGAGAAGTTTTGAGTATAAATGCTTTATTGTTTGATTGTCAAGCAAACAAGCTGTTGTCTTAACTCCTTAACTCCTTAACTCCTTAACTCCTTTAAAAAACTTCTTTAAAAAACTCCCGACTAAGATTCCCCTCCGGCGAAACTTGAATTATTTATATATTATTAATGTATAGAACAAGGCATTTTATATATGGACTTATCGCTCTCCTGCTGATGGCTGCATGTCAGGAGCAGGTGGAGCATACAGCTCCTGCCATCAGGGCACGCGACTCCGTGGCAATGATGACTTCTTATGGTGTCAACACACTCATCAGCGACTCTGGCGTCATCAAGTATCGCATTGTTACTGAGCGATGGGAGGTGAATGTCAACAAGCATCCGTCGCAATGGATTTTTGACAAAGGCATACTCCTGGAGCAGTTCGACGACAAGTTTCATATCAACAGTTATATACAGTGCGACACGGCTTATTATTTCGACCAGCTCAGAATATGGAAACTCTATGGTCGTGTGAGAATTCTCACCAAGGACGGCTTGCGCTTTATGAGCGAGCAGCTTACATGGGATGAGAATAAGCACGAACTGTCGAGCCATGTGTTCAGTAAACTCATCACACCTGAGCGTACTTTGCAGGGTACGCACTTCTGGAGCGACGAGAAGATGACGCGTTATTATGTGAGCAACTCGAAGGGTAGTTTCGAGAAAAGCGACATGACAGGCTCGGGAGCAAGCGATACCTTGCGCTCGCAGCCCGACTCGGTGAAGGGAAACCTTCGACAGAGAGCCACTCCGCAGCGTGCTACTACCATCCCTCTGATGCACTAATGTCATGACAGAAACAGACAAAAATATATGGAAGTAGGAATAAATCTTGTGATAGGCATATTGGTTACGCTCTTGTTCTCTGCCTTTTTCAGTGGCATGGAGATAGCCTTTGTGTCTTCCAACCGAATGCTTGCCGAGATGGATAAGGACAAGAACAAGAACGGGGTGACCCAGCGATTGGTCTCGCTCTTCTATAACCATCCCAACGGCTTTGTCAGCACCATGCTCGTGGGCAACAATATCGCCCTTGTGGTGTATGGCATACTGATAGCGCGACTGTTCGACAATACAATTTTTCATGGTATGGATGCGGCTTTCACCGTGCCTGCTGATACCATTCTCTCGACCATCATCGTGCTTTTTACGGGCGAGTTCTTGCCCAAGACCCTTTTTAAGGCGAACCCCAACCGACTGTTGAACTTCTTCAGCCCCATGGCCTATGTTTGTTATGTCGTGCTGTGGCCCATCAGTGTGTTCAGCACTTTCCTGAGCAGAATCCTGTTGAGATTGGTGGGAGTAAAGATGGACAAGGAGGCTGAGGACGAAGGCTTCTCGAAGGTTGACCTCGACTACCTGGTGCAGTCGAGTATCGATAATGCAGAGAAAGACTCCGATATCGATGACGAGGTGAAGATCTTCCAGAATGCACTCGACTTCTCCGACACAAAGGTGCGCGACTGCATGGTGCCGCGAACCGAAATTCAAGCCGTAGAGACCGATGCCTCGCTCGATGAGCTCCGCCAGAAATTCATAGAGAGCGGAAACTCTAAAATCATTGTCTACGAAGAGGATATCGACCACATCGTCGGCTATATCCACAGTTCTGAACTCTTCCGCAATCCTGCCCGATGGCAAGACCATGTGCGCAAAATGCCTTTTGTGCCCGAAACCATGCAGGCACAGAAGCTGATGCAGATTTTCCTGCAACAGAAGAAGTCGTTGGGTGTAGTGGTTGACGAGTTTGGTGGAACCAGCGGACTTGTGAGCCTGGAAGACATTGTGGAGGAAATCTTCGGTGATATAGAAGACGAGCACGACTCATCCAAGTATGTTGCCAAAAAGACCGAGGACGGCGATTATCTGCTGTCGGCACGCTTGGAGATAGACAAGGTGAACGAACTCTTTGATCTTGATCTTCCCGAGAGTGATGAATATATGACTGTGGGTGGCTTGATTCTGCACGAATATCAGAGTTTCCCAAAGCTGAACGAAATCATCAAGTTCGGTAAGTATGAGTTCAAAATCATCAAGTCCACATCCCGTAAGATAGAGTTGGTACGTCTGCATTTGTTGCAGTAAAAAGCACTTGTTTAAGCCAACAAGTGCTTTTTTTATTTATAAAAATTGCAGTTTTTGCTTGATAAGGCTAAAAAACATAGTAAAAAATTCCCTTATTTGCGATTTTCTTTGTATTTTTGCAAGCAATTGGCTACATTTCTGATAATGAGCCTTCAACGAGAAACAAAAAATAAAAACAAAAATAATAATTAAAACGTAATGGCAGCATTAGGAACAATTAGAAAAAGAGGCGTGATACTGGTATGTATCATTAGTTTTGGCCTCTTTGCATTCATTGCCGAGGAAGGCTTCCGTTCGTGCGATTCTGCAAAGAACAACGAGCGCCAGCAAATCGGTGAAGTGTTAGGTGAGAAAATCAGCGTACAGGAATTTCAGAAGTTGCTCGATGAGTACACCGAAGTCATCAAAATGCAGCAGGGACAGGAAAATCTACCTGAGGCTCAGATGAATCAAATCAAGGATATGGTTTGGAACACATACGTTCAGAACCAGATCGTGGCTAAGGAAGCCAGCAAGTTGGGGCTTACCGTAACAGACGCTGAGCTCCAGGATATTTTGAAGACAGGTACTAACCCTATGCTTCAGCAGACTCCATTTGTCAATCAGCAGACTGGTCGCTTCGATGCAGCTTCTCTCCAGAAGTTCTTGGCTGATTACAAGGCTCAGAAGGCTAATCCTTCTGCCAATGCACAGATGATGGAGCAGTATGACAAAATCTTCAAGTATTGGTCGTTCATCGAGAAGACGCTTCGTCAGCAGACTTTGGCTCAGAAGTATCAGTCTCTCTTGGCTCACTGCTTCCTCTCTAACCCTGTCGAGGCTAAGATGGCTTTCAAGGAGGAGAACGAGGAGAGCCAGATTCAGTTGGCTGCTTTCCCTTACTCTGATATTCAGGACGACAAGGTGAAGGTTGAGGAAAGCGATCTGAAGGCTAAGTATGATGAACTGAAGGCTCGTTTCAAGCAGCCTGTAGAGAGCCGCGACATCAAGTTCGTTGATGTAGAGGTAAGTGCTTCTCAGACTGACCGCGTAGCTCTCAACAAGGAGTTCGCTTCTTTCCACAAGCAGTTGGCAGAGGCAGCCGATCCTGCTGAGGTTGTACGCAAGTCTGCTTCTACTGTGGCTTACCTTGGTTTACCTGTCAGCAAGACAGCTTTCCCATCAGATATCGCCTCTGAACTCGATTCTCTCGCAGTGGGTGCTACTTCTGCAGTGAAGGTTAATGCTGGTGACAATACTTTGAATATCGTCAAGCTCGTCAGCAAGCAGCAGTTGCCTGATTCAATCCAGTATCGTGCCATCCAGGTGGCTGCCAATACTGTAGCCGAGGCTAAGGTGAAGGCAGACTCTATCCAGGGAGCTATTGCTGGTGGTGCTGACTTCGAGGCTGTTGCCAAGAAGTACGGTCAGACAGGCGAGAAGGCTTGGATGACTACCAAGCAGTATGAGTTTGCTCAGAGCATGGACAAGGACAATAAGACTTTCATCAATACTCTGAATACTGCATCTGTCAATGCTTTGAACACGATTCAGTTGGGGCAGGGTTATGTGGTTCTCCAGGTTCTCGACAAGAAGGGTATGGTAGAGAAGTACATGGCTGCTGTGATCAAGAAGCCAATCGATTTCTCACAGGATACTTATCGTGCTGCTTACAACAAGTTCTCAAGCTTCGTAAGCGCCAACGAGAAGTCTGAGGACTTGCTCAAGAATGCAGAGAAGAACGGTTATAAGGTTCAGGACTTGAAGGACGTTACAACTAATACTCACTATGTAGCCAACATCCACGCTACACGTGAAGCTTTGAAGTGGATCTTTGACAGCAAGGAAGGTGCTGTTTCTCCTCTCTATGAGTGTGGCGACAACAACCACTTGTTGGTTATTGTTCTCGACAAGATTCATCGTATCGGTTACCGCGGATTGGACGACGCTCAGGTGAAGGAGATGGTGAAGGCTGAGGTCATCAAGGACAAGAAGGCTCAGATGATCGAGGAGAAGTTGAACGGTGTGAAGAGCATCGCAGCTGCCAAGGCTAAGGGTGGCAAGGTTTCTTCTGTCAACCAGATCACTTTCGCCGCTCCTGTGTTTATCGCAGCTACCGGAGCCAGTGAGCCAGCTCTCTCTGGTGCTGTTTTTGCCACTAAGAAGGGTGCTTTTTCTGCTCACGCTGTTAAGGGCAATGCCGGTGTTTATCTCTTCCAGGTAACCAACAAGGCTAATCGTTCTGTTAAGTTCGACGAGAAGGCTATGGAGCAGAAGTGCCGTCAGAAGGCAATGCAGTATGCTGGCAACTTCATGAACGAGCTTTATATGAAGGCTCATGTAGTTGACAACCGCTACTTGTTCTTCTAATCTTTTAGAAATCCCTGTTTTCTGATTATTCAGAACAGAATGAATCAATATTTTATCGAGGGTGTGTCATTAACTGGAGTTATGACACACCCTCGTTTTTTTCTTATTCTTATTCTTATTCTTATAAGTTCTGCTAAAGTAGTAGATTGCAGAATATACAATGCATGATGGATCTGGAAAGAATAGAAATGCCTCGAAATATGAAAGCGGCTTCGATAGTCAATGAAGCCTATTGCGTAGAGCAATGAAAGCGGCTTCGTAAGCAGTTGAAGCCTATTGCATTATACTGATAGAAACTATAAGTAGAGAAACGATTATATCTTACGGTTGTTTGGAAGGTTGGAAATAGCTTTGTAAGCTTTTTCTCATTTTTTTGCACTACAAAAAAAACTGCGACAACGAGGATTTTTATCCTTGTGTCGCAGCCTTTGATATCCTTTCTGCGGAAATCCTTCATCGAAAATCCTTTCAATTAAATGCTTTTTTCTTTAGGAAAGTATTACAGACTCCACCAATGCTTTTTCTTTTGAGGCTCTGGTTGTGCGCCCATGCTTTCTCTGATGAGCGCTCTGTAGCTTTTTCCCTGGCTGATTATCTGATAAATCTGTCCCCAGTCGGGTAGACCGCCAATGTTACGGTCATCAATGAAGTAATCAGCCTTGAGCTTACGTGAGAAATGATTGTTGTTTTCGTAGCTTTCCTCAGGATAATCCTTGTTGACAGCCCAGAATTCAACTCCTCTTTCCTTGCACCAGTCCACAGCCTCCTGCAGCAGTTCGCCTTCACGAACTGACCACAGGATGAGGCGGTGCTGGTCTCTTATCAGCATTTTCAACGTTTCGATGGCGAATGGAATCTCGCGTCCTATCTTGGGATATTCGTGAGTTACTATTGTGCCGTCGAAGTCTACTGCTATTGTTGCCATAAGTCGTTTTCGTTTTAACGTTTTACGCTATTGTCGTTCTGGTCGCCGTAGTGGCTGTTGTTATAGTTGCCATAGCTTCCGTATACAGAACTGCCGTAACCCTTGTAAGAGCCGTATTTGCCGTATTTGCCGTACTTTCCGTAGCCGTAATAGTAGCCATACTTTTTCTTCGACAGATCGACACCGTTAAGCACAATCGACATCTTAGGCATCTTCTTGTCGTGGTTCAGCGCATTGATGAGATCGAAACTTGATTTTGGAGTATAGTCTGCACGGCACAGGTAAACCGTAGCATCGGCGATGCGGCTGATCTGCAGTGTGTCGGAAACAAGACCTACTGGAGCTGTGTCAATCAAAATATAGTCGTAGTGTTCTCTTAGCTGCGCCATGATGTCATCGAGACTTTGACGTGCAATCAACTCAGCAGGGTTTGGAGGAATAGGTCCTGCCATCAGTATGTCGAGGTTCTTGTTGACACCCGAATTGATAATCTGTGCCTCGATGTCCTGCCATGTGTTGTGGTCTTTGGTGAGCAGCGGAGTGATACCATGATGATGGTCGTCGATTTCGAAGAGTTCTGCCAGTCTTGGCTTACGGATGTCGAGACCCAGAATGATGGCTTTCTTGCCCAACAGGGCGAAGCTGATAGCCACATTCGATGCTGTGAATGTCTTTCCTTCGCCTGTTGTGGTAGAGGTGAACATGATGACTTTTTCGTCCTCTTTCAGCATAAACTGAAGGTTGGTTCTCAGTCCACGGAATATTTCCTCCATCAGGTTGTTCTTGTTTTCGTGCACCACGATGTCGGCCTTGCTCTTTGCGCTGTCGCTTGCCACTGCCACATCAGCGAGAATAGGCAGTGTGGTGAGTTTCTCCACATCGTCGTGACCCTCAATCTTGTAGCGGAAGAGCTGTATCAGGAAGAGGATGGCAGCAGGAATGGCGATGCCCAATACGAAGGCGATGAGCATGATGATAGAGCTCTTGGGGCTTATCTTTCCGCTGAATACAGGCTCATCGATGAGCTTACCTTTGTCGGCTGTGGCGGCAAGCGAGATGGAGTTCTCCTCACGCTTCTGCAGCAACATCAGGTAAAGTCCAGACTTCACTTCTTGTTGTCTGCCTATCTGTGTCAGCATTCGCTCCTGTTCTGGTGTCTCACCTATCTGTCCCTGATATTTGTTGGCCTGCGATGCGATGCTGTTGCGCTGAATCTCCATGTTGGTGCGTGCCTGTTTCATGGCACGGCGGATTGACGAGCTGAGGTCGTCGAGCTGTGCTGTGAGCGGTGTCACAGTAGGCGAAGTTTCGTTGGCGCTGTGCAGCAGTTGGTTGCGTTGCAGGGCTATTCTGTTGTATTCGTTGATGAGTGCAGTGGCACTCTCGTCGCTCAGACCCACGTTGGATGGGATGGGCTGATGATTGTTGCTGGGTTCATTCATGTATTTGTTCAGTTCGTCGAGCAATGCCAGCTGTGTGTTGGCTTCTGTCAGGCGCTTGCTGAACTCGTCGGCATTCGATACTGCTTGTGTGGCGTTTATTTTCAGTTCCACCATCTGGTTGCGCTTCTTGAAGTTCTCCAACTCACCTTCTGTGTTGCCCAGTTCGGCGTTGATTTTCTCCAGACGGTTGTTGATGAACTGCTCTGTGCGCACGGCAATGAGGTTCTTGTCTTCGTTGGCCTGTCGGTTGTAGACGATAGCTAATTGCTTCAGATAGTCGATGGCACGCTGTGGGAACTCATCGCTCAACACAAGCTGTGCGATAGTCGTAGTCTTCGAAGTCTGGCTTACGGTCAGACTGCCTGCATACTTGCCTGCTGCCCATACTGGCGAGCTCAGTGTCACCTCGAGCACTTGTCCATCGGCAAGTGTGCGATATTCGTTCTGAGTCAGCGTGATGATGCCCACACGTGTGCCAATCATGGCTGGCAGGCGGCTGAAAGTCCTGTTGATGTTCTTGCTTGTCACCTCCTGCGTGTTCTCACCGGCAGGCATATAGTAGGTTCCTGTCACATGATAGTTGTTGCCTTCGCGGGTAATGCTCAACTGTATAGGCGCACACAACTTCTTCAGGTGAACCAAATCCATGTCGACGTTGATTTCCTGGTTTCGGTACAAGGTGGCGTCCTTGATGTGGCCCGGATGGCGATAGGTGACGTAGAGCTTCAGGTCGGTGACTGCCTGCTGCGCCAGGTTGCATGAGCTTAGGATTTCCATCTCGTTGTCGATACCAGTCGAGTTGGAAATAATGCCCAGGTTGGAGGTGTTCATGATACTGTTGCCTCTGTTTCTCGACTGTGTCTCGTCCTTGATGAGCAACTTTGCCTGTGCCTGATAGATAGGCGTGGTGTATCGCAGATAAATGTAGGCAACTCCTAAACAGATGATGATGGACAATACAAACCATTTCCAATTGAGCACCAGAATGGTGTAAATCTGCTTGATGTCGAAAGAAGACTTCTCCTCCTCATCTTGTAGGTATTCCTGTTTCAGATACTTTGTTTCTTCCATTATGTTGATCTTTTCTTTATAATATATAATAGGTATACATATTTATATATAGGCATTTTATCTCTTGGCCAGTTCGAGCAAATACTTGCCGTAGTTGTTCTTCATCATTGGCTTGGCGAGTTCTTCCAGCTGCTGGGCGTTGATCCATCCCTGTTTGAAGGCTATTTCCTCCAGACAAGCCACTTTAAGTCCCTGTCGTTTCTCAATCACCTCGATGAAGGTGCTGGCTTCCGACAGACTGTCGTGTGTTCCAGTGTCGAGCCATGCAAAACCTCTCTGCAGGGTGCGTACCTTCAGCACGTTCTTGCCCAGATAATGCTGATTGACGGAGGTTATCTCCAACTCACCACGTGCGCTTGGCTTGATGTTCTTAGCCACCTCTACCACGTCGTTGGGGTAGAAGTAGAGTCCCACCACAGCATAGTTGCTTTTCGGATGCTCGGGCTTTTCCTCGATGCTGAGGCAGTTGCCGTCCTTGTCAAATTCTGCCACACCATATCTCTCTGGATCGTTCACATAGTATCCGAAGACGCTCGCCTTTCCTTCTTCGGTAGCCTTCACACTCTCTTTCAGCAGGGCTGAGAACCCTGCGCCATAGAAGATGTTGTCGCCCAATACCAGGCACACATTGTCATCGCCGATAAACTTCTCGCCGATGATGAAAGCCTGTGCCAGTCCGTCGGGTGATGGTTGCTCGGCATATTCGAACTTCACCCCCAACTCGCTTCCGTCACCCAAGAGGCGCTTGAATCCCGGCAAGTCGTAGGGAGTGGATATGATGAGTATTTCCCTGATGCCAGCCAGCATGAGTACCGAAATGGGATAATAGATCATGGGCTTGTCGAAGATAGGTATCAACTGCTTGCTGATGCCTTTCGTGATGGGGTAGAGGCGTGTGCCCGACCCACCTGCTAAAACGATACCTTTCATGTTCTTTAGTTTATGTTGTTTCTTATTGTGTCAATTTTTCAAGTTTTGAAACTTCTGTCAATACGCCTTCTTGTCGGGCATGATGATGCTCTTGGCTGTGAGGAAGATGATGCGTATGTCGAGCCAGAACGACCAGTTCTCCAAGTACCAGATGTCGCGTCTCACGCGTTCCTCCATCTGCCAAAGTTCCTTGGTCTCGCCACGATAGCCTGTCACCTGTGCCCATCCTGTGATGCCTGGTTTGGCGAAGTGGCGCACCATGTATTTGTTGATGATGGTGCCGTATATCTCGGTGAGGTGCAGCATGTGTGGTCGTGGACCCACGATACTCATGTCGCCTCGCAGCACATTGAAGAACTGCGGAAACTCGTCGATGTTGGTCTTCCTCATGAAGTTGCCAAAGGCAAACTTGCGTGGGTCGTGCTCCGTAGCCTGTGCCAGGTCGGCATCCTTGTTGATGTGCATCGAGCGGAATTTAATGCACTTGAAGGTCTTGCCGTTGATGCCCGTTCTGTCCTGACGGAAGAAGATGGGGCCGGGGCTCTGTAACTTGATGATGAGCGCAATGATGGGGATGAATGGCAGCATGAACAGGCAGGCTATGCCGCTCACTACCAGGTCGAACGAGCGCTTGATGACACGGTTGGTGGTGTTCGACAGCGGCTCGATATGGTTGGTGTACAGACTCTTTCCCATAAACTGCAGCGCATCGAGGTGCAGCTTGTAGCCCTCAAATTGGCGTGGCAGATAGTAGAAGTGAATCACGTTCTTGTCGCAGTACTGCATCAGCCTGATTACCTCCTTCGACTGGTCGTGCGACAGACAGCAGAACATCTCGTGCATATTGGTAGGTGCTCCGTGAATCGTGTTGTTGATCGAGCAGTCCACGATCTCGTTCAGTTCTGTCAAGGTTCCCAACCGTACAAACTCCTTGGGCGCTCCGACAATGTCGGCATCAGCAAAGTATCCGTTCACCCGATAACCTGCCGAAGGGTCTTCCACCAGAGTGTTGTACATGTCGAGCACAGCAGGGTCGTTGCCCACGAAGATGGCAGTTCGGCTGTTGTAGCCTTTGGTGCGGAAATATTTCAAGACCTCCAGTTCCAGTGCCCTTGAAATGACGAGGATGACGTAGAACGAGCCAAAAAACAGCAAACTGAAGTAGAACAGTCCGCCATAGTTGATCAGGAGTCTGATGGAAAGAAAGAACAGGATGGAAGCCAGTCCGCTCAAGCAGAAGGTGCGCTTGCACACCTGCATGAAACTCACCCTTCTGATGTGGATAATGGTGGAGTACATGCTCTCGGCGATGAACATCGATGCATTGGCTGCGAAAAAAGTCATTTTCGTGGACAGGTCGAATGCTGCTGGCGAAATGTCTGGTGTGAGCAGAATATATGCCAGCAACACCAGGTTGAGGATGGCAAAGTCTACTACAATGACAATTCTTTTGACCAGTATATTACCTTTGTTTCTTTCCATTTCTTCGTGATTAAGTTATTCTCACCTCTTACTTGAGGGATAGTCTGTTCCCGTTTCTGCTGTGCAAAGATACAGCAAATCGAATGCATAACATCAAGCTTGCTTGAATGTTTTGCTGAGATGCAGCGTATTTTCTGCAAAGATACAGCAAATCGAATGCATAACATCAAGCTTGCTTGAATGTTTTGCTGAGATGCAGCGTATTTTCTGCAAAGATA
>OGDF01001014.1_pt1 | contig 42933 bp, 33 predicted proteins | sample 1570141 | NCBI WGS metagenome assembly OGDF01 (sample SAMEA4370581, study PRJEB24528) | human gut metagenome
ACGTGCGGGAGCAGGACGGCGGTTTGCCGAAGGTGTTCAAGATGGAGAGCGCCGAACAGCGGTACTTCAAAGAGTGGTTCAACAATCTGCCGCCGGAAAGCCGGGTGCGTCAATGCAAGGATATGATGTTCAATCAGCTTAACAAGCTGAACATGGTGGACGCTGCCGAACTGAAAGCCTACATAAACCGCATTGTGGACGATATGGATAAGGCGCAACTTGCCGCTATGGAGAAAGCCCCGCTGGGCTATGCGGCAAAGATCCGCTCCAAAATTGAAACGCTGCTGGAAGCCCATTATCGAGAAAACTTTGAAAGGTGGCTGGAAACGGAGCGCATCGTCTGCAAGCCCTATTTCCGTCTGCGCCCCTCTATCCATCCTGCCACCTATACCGACATATATGCCCGTTCTCTGTATGCAGCAGAGGACGGTGACATGAACAAACTGGAACAGAAGTTGATTGTGGAGTTGACCGCCCTGCCGAATGTCCGCTGGTGGCACAGGAATATTGCACGGCAAGACTTTGCAATTAACGGCTTTATCAAGCACTACCCCGATATTCTGATTATGACCCAAAGCGGCAAGCTCATCTGCGCGGAAACCAAGGGCGACCACCTGAAAAACGATGACAGCCGGGAGAAAATCGCACTCGGTCAGGCGTGGCGTACAGCAGCAGGCAAGGATTTCCGCTATTACATGGTATTTGAGAATGAGGAAAACCTCTTGCCGGGTGCGGTGAGCATGAGCCAGTTTATCGACACGATCAAGGAACTATAAAAGCCTCTTATTCGCAGGGGTCGATATTTTCTACCCCCATGTTTGACCGCTGTGATTGCACAAGTTTATACAGATTCAGGCAGCAGGAGCAATTCTGCTGCCTTTTTCTTTGGGTGACTGTTCCGCTCACCTTGCGTCTGCGGATTGTCATAATTTTCAAAAAGGAGCGTGGTAGTAATGAAATTGGAAACCGTGCAAAGGAGGTGGTGTGCCGATGCAAAGCAGAAAACGCAGACGGATTCTGATGCAGGAGGCAGGATATGGCAAAGCCGCTTGACCCCAAAGCGATAGAGGCAGAACGGCAAACCAGCAGCCGAGCTGAACGCAGGGAGCAGAAGCGCCGCCAGATGCAGGACGAGATTTCTTATAATCAGCGTGGAAATGGCGTTATTATTATTCCACCGCAGAAACGGCGGGAACTTGCAGAGGAGCCGCCCAAACTCCGTGTTGCGGCGTACTGCCGCGTCAGCACACAGGAGGAACAGCAGGTCGGCAGCTTTGATATGCAGATTCACCATTTCACCAAAAGGATTGAAGCAAATCCGCAATGGGAGCTGGTTGAGATTTATCAAGACGAGGGTATCAGCGCGACTACCGTTGAAAAGCGCCTTGGCTTTCAGAAAATGATTGCCGACGCAGTTGACGGGAAGATTGACCTGATTCTCACAAAAAGCATCAGCCGTTTTGGTAGAAATATCGTGGATATTCTGGAGAATCTGCGAACGCTTTCTGCGCTGAACCCGCCCGTTTCCGTTGAGTTTGAGACAGAAGGAATCACCTATACCGGCGATGGGCGGAATAATCTGCTGATCTCATTGCTGGCAGCTCTGGCTGAAATGGAGTCCCAGCAAAAGAGCGAGGCAATTAAGGCTGGTATCCGCTGGCGCATGGCGGAGGGCATCTACAAGTTCTCCGTTCAGAACACGCTTGGCTTCTATCGTGATCATTTCGGGCGGCTTGTCATTGAGCCGACCGAGGCAAGAATTGTTGAGTACATCTATGAAAGCTGCTTGGAGGGCGCAACCCCGGCAGAAATCGCCGCCGCACTGACAGAACAGGGTATCAAATCTCCAATGGGGAACGATCTCTGGTCTGCCGGTACTGTCCGCAGCATCCTCCGAAATGAGAAATACTGCGGTGATGCTTTGATGCAGAAAACCTATACCAAGGATTTTCGCACCCATAAATCCGTCAAAAATACAGATTTGAATATGTATTTCAAGGAAAATCACCACACAGCGATTATCAAAAAAGAGGATTGGATCAAGGTACAAAAGCTGCTGTCAGAGCGGCACAGCACAGCAAAACGAGCAACATTGCGCCGTTTGAGCAATCACTTCGTCGCATACCGCGTAAAGGATGGTCTTTTCAAGGGCTATCTGATTATGGATTCCCGCTGGTCTTTTATGGAACGTCAGGAGTTTATGAAAATCGTGGATGAGACGCAAAACACCATAAAATGAAAGGATTTTTACTATGAACTTCGATTTTTCCGCTTTGAACTTTGAAACCATCGACTCCAACATCAACGCCTACCCGGATATGTTCCTGAATCAGAATGGCGTGACTTTCACCAAGAAGGTGCTTGAGGACTTGGGCTATCCTGCCTTTATTTTGTGTCTGCTGGATGCGAAAGCGAGGGTATTTGCGATCCGTTCCTGCAAGAGCAACGAACCGAAGGGATTCAAGTTCTCCAAGCCGAGAGGCGAACAGAAAGGTGTTGTTACGATCTCCAACAAGAATCTGCTTGACCCGCTTCGCGCTGTCACCGGCGAGGACTGGATTCCCGGCAAGCGTTACAGGGTGCGCGGGTTCTGGGTTGCCGATGCAAAAACCATGTGCTTTGACCTCAATGAGGGCGTTCAGGAGGACTTTCGTCCTGTTACGCCGAGCAATGATGCAGAATAATCCCTGATTTTCAGGGAGAAAAGGGAGAGCCAAAGAGCAGCGGCAAGCCGCCTGAGCGAGAAAGCCACCTCTCCCTTTTCTCCCTCGCTGCGGCTATGGAAACCGTGGAAAACCGCAAGCGGTTTACGCACCGTTCCCACAGCCTGCGCTCACCCTCTTTTTCCTCTCTGGCTTTCTCCCTATACAAAGATAAGTGTCCATTTTCTATCCCGAAAACGCACAGTTGCCACGACGAACAGAGGGCAGCGTGTCAATATGGCAAAGAAAAGCAAACGGCACACAGGCGGTTTTATACTCAAAAAAAGCCCCGAAACATGACAAAAAAGAAACCCAGTACCACTTTAATGGCGTGGTGCTGGGCTTCTTCTGATTACAGCGATTTTCAGCGGGTGAAGCAATGTGCTGTTTGCAGATAGCTCTTTCGCATTTTGCTGTTTGGTGCGGAAATGTACTGTTCCGCAAAATCCTACGCACAGAAGCGTACCGTGTACACTCTATCGCGCTTTGCGTTCTAATATACTTTTTTGCGCAAGAAGAAAGAAATTTGCTGTTTTCACTATGCTCGATTTAAGCACGGCGTTTTTACTGCCTCATAGTCAATTCACTCAGCAATTAAGCCAAAATGCCGCAGCGCATCCTTGATCGCCTCGACCTTCTCAGGCGGGCAGGGATGATACTCATGTTTTCTCTGATCCACTGCGTTCGGCGCTTTGTGCATATCCAGTCCGACCATACGCTTGACCTCGGCAATATATGCCGTATGGACTTTGAAGCCGTACTTCTCCTGCACATACTCCTGAATACGCTTATAGGTCGGATGCTCCTTGACCTCGCCGGTTTCCACTTCCATTCTGACCTCAACCGTCAGTGGATTTGTTTCCCGTGACAAGAGGACCACCGTCTCAACATGACTCGTCCGGCAGAACAAGTCCACCCCAACTGCCTGCTCAGCCCGGTACCCCAGCTGGGTGAACCGCTTCAAGTCCCGTGCCAGGGTGGCTGGGTCGCAGGAGACGTAAACCACGCGGTTGGGCGCCATGGCGCAGATGGAGTCAATAACGTCGGGCGCCAGCCCCTTTCGGGGCGGATCCACGCACACCACGTCCGGGCGGATGCCCCGCTGCTCCAGGTCGGCGGCGGCTTTGCTGGCATCGGCGCAGATGAATTCCACGTTGCTCACGCCGTTCTTTCTGGCGTTTTCCCAGGCGTCTTCGATGGCAGGCGGAACGATCTCCGCACCGATGACCTGTTTCGCCCGCTGAGCCATCACCAGACTGATGGTGCCGGTGCCGCAGTACAAGTCCACAACAGTCTCTTCGCCCGTCAGTCCGGCAAACTCCAACGCGCAGTTGTACAGCACCTCCGCCTGGTCTCGGTTGACCTGGAAGAAGGAGGGGATGGATAGCTGAAAGGTCAGGCTGCACAGACGATCCTCCAGGGTGTCACGCCCCCACAGCACCCGATAGTCCCGCCCCAAGATCACGTTGGTCTTGCGGGTGTTCACGTTCAAGACCACCCCCACTGCCTTGGGACAGGCCGCAGTCAACGCCTCTGCCAGCTCCTTCTCAAAGGGCAGCGCCTTGGCATTGGCCACCACGCAGATGAGGGACTGGCGCTTTCGATTGGTGCGGACAAACACATGACGAATGAGCCCCTCACCGGTGCGCTCATCGTAGGCGGGGACGGCGTATTTGTGCATCCACTTGCGCACCACACGACCGGCCTTGTCCGCAATGTCCGATTGGAGCAGACAGCTGCCCACGTCGATGACTTCATGGCTGCGGCCACGATAGAAGCCCACCTTCACCCCGGTCTTGTGATCCTGACTCACCGGGAACGCCGCCTTGTTCCGGTAGCGTTGGGTGTCCTTGGCCCCGTACATCTGGCTGACGGACAGGTCCAGCCCACCGATACGCTGGAGGGCGTCGTCGATGCGCTGACGCTTCAGGAATAGCTCCTCCTCGTAGGTCATGTGCCGCAGGGTACAGCCGCCGCAGACGGGGAAGTGGGGACAGTCGGAGGGGATGCGAGCGGGGGAGGATTCGAGGATCTTCACCACCCGTGCCCAGGCGCAGGACTTGCCCACCTTCATCAGCGAGACCTGACAGGTCTCTCCCCGCAGTGCCCCCCGGACGAACACCGCCATGCCGTCCAGCCGGCCGATGCCCTGACCGTCGCTGGCGTAGCGGTCGATGGTGATGGTGTGGATGCTGTTCTTTTTCAGTTCTGGCATAGTCGTGCCCTCCGATGTCTGTTTGTTGCGATTGTCTTTTATTTTACATTAGATGGGGGCAAGAAGCAAATGGTTCGGGGGAAAAGGGTAAAAAAAGGTTGAAATTGTCATACATTTGTGATACGATTTTGGAAGAAGGTGTAAGCTACAAAAGAGAGAGTAGGAGGAACGCATGAAACAAGGAAAACGATGGATCGCGCTCATGCTGGCGCTGGCCATGTGCCTGAGTGTTCTGCCAGCCAGCGTGTTGGCTACGGAGCTGGGGAGCGAGGCGGAAGTGACTGAGGTTGCAGCGCCGGAGGACAGCAGCGAGGCTGCGGAAGTGGAAGAACCGCAGGCGGCCGAGACCGAAGAGCCGGACGAGGAGCCGGTGGAGGATGTTTCGCCAAGTACTATGGCGGCTACGTCGGGGAAGTGCGGGAAAAATGCAAAGTGGAGCTATAATTCCAAAACAAAAACTCTGACTATCAGCGGGAAGGGAGCAATGTATAACTATAGCTGGGACAAAGATCCTCCCTGGGCAGACAATAATCAGATAGTAGAGCAGACACGACATATTGTTGTAAAAGAGGGAATTACAAGAATAGGGAATATGGCATTTGAGTGCATAGGAGAGGAGGGGATGACCAGAAAAGATGGGATTTCTAGAAGTATCTCTTTGCCAAAGTCATTAACCTCCATTGGAGCATATGCCTTTGCTAGCTATCAGTTTGTAAATACTATTACGATTCCTAAAAATGTTAAATCTATAGGGGGAAGGGCATTTTCCAGTACAGGTGTGAAAAAGTTTCAGGTTGATTCAGAGAATAAGTATTTTACTGCGCAGCAAGGTGTTTTGTTCAATAGGGATAAGACTATATTGGTAGCATACCCTGTTTGTAATGGCATGAAAAGCTATACTATTCCTAGTACTGTAGAACATATAAGTGGGGGTGCATTTGACTGTGGTTCAGGTGGCGCATCCCTTATTGATGGCTGCAAATTGAGAAAAATTGTGATTCCATATAGTGTAGAAACAGTTGATGAGTATGTGTTTGTTGGTATAGATGGTGAAATTTATTTTGAAGGGAATCCGCCGAAGGGACTTTCAGAAGCATTTGATTTTGCCTGGATAACGATTTATTATCCGAAAGAATATGTGTCTAACTGGCAGAGTGTAAAAAAAGCGTTGCAGGAAGTTGAAGATGACGGGGATTCCGCATTTGAATGGAAAACATGGACCCCGCAGCAAACCAGCAAAGAATTCAACGCTGCAATATATAGAGCGGATTATTATCTGGAAGAGCATAGTTCAGTCACGGAGAATACAAACTTTTCTGCCGATGGCTCCCCATGCAAAATTCTCTATGATGCTGGTCGCGAAAAAGGCCTGGCAAATGTTGTAGCTGCATGGAAAGCGGTAACTGGTGCATTGGACACGATAGATAAGCCTTCCAGTGCTATTGATTTGATGTTTGAAAAGAAGAATATGTATAGTGCGATTATTTTTAGTATTTTCCAGGCGGAAAGCAAAAATTCGCATACGATTCTTCAGGGTTCAGATAAAGCGGTACAGCTGTCTGGAAAATTATTTAGCTATGTGAAAAAAGCAATGAAGCTGAAGTTCAATCTTGATTTGACAAAGACATATGATTTGTCAAAGATGACAAAAGAACAGAAGCAATCTTTGTTCCTCATAGCAAATGAATGGCTGGAAGACCAGGATTCAATCTTGAAAAAAATCAGCGGCAAGATTGACTTAGCTGGCGATGTGATAAAGTATGCCAAACAGCTTGCAGACTGGTGTGACTACGTTGCGACTTGTGAGACGTTGTTGAGCATGAATTCTTATAGTAAGCAAATCATGTCAGATATGTATCAGAAAGCAACGGATGCGGATTTAAAAGCAGCGCTGAAAGACTGTGTATCCATCATGGATAGCACGGAAACTGAATTTTACTATGCGATGCTGGATAAATTGGCAGATGAAGCAGGGAAAAGCGCTGTAAAGTTTGGCGTAGATAAATGCTGGAGTATGCTAAAGAAATCGGCACAAAAGATGAATCCTTATATTGCGGTACTGTGGAAGGCATATGAAACGTCGAAAGGTTTTTGTAATGGACTTCTCAGTACAGATAAAATCTCTGAGCAGTATTGCAAGATGGGGATATTGGTTAATACAGAAGACTTGTTGCGGAGCGTTTATGGTGACATTAAGAAATCTTATAATGCTAATAAGAATGTCCGGAATGCAAAGATGCTAAATCGAGTTGTTCGCTTGGCATATGTTTGCAGAAAAGTTGATTGCAAGTATGCAGATAATTTTGTGGAAACAGTTGATGATGCGGTGATATCAAATCTACTCTATGCATTTAACTCAGGAAACACAAAGGAATTAAGAAGGCAGATCGACAGTATTTATGTAGGTGCGGATAACGGGTATTGGGATGTTAATAACGGCTGGATTGAAAGCTTGAAGAAGACGTATCCCGATGAATACACTAAATATAAAAAGTGGTTGGGATATGTGTTACGGAAATGCCCGATTGAGTTGTCTTATAAAAAATGTGTATACACAGGAAAAGGGAAGAAGCCATCCGTGACTGTGAGCAGAAATTCTTTGCGGCTAAAAGAAGGAACACATTATAAAGTCGCGTATGAGAATAATGTAGAGATCGGCAGAGCGAAGGTAATCGTAACTGGAGTAGGAAACTATCACGGAAAGATAACGATCAGTTTCAGGATTATCCCGAAGGAGCCCACGCTTGTTGGTGTTACGAATGCAAAAGGCAAAAAGCTGAATATCATATGGAGTAAAATTGATTATGTAGATGGATATGAGATTCAGTATGCACTGGACAGCAACTTTAAAAATGCTAAAAAGAAGGTAGCGAAAAAAGCGAAAACGGTTAAGAAAACCATTAAGGGCTTGAAAAAAGGCAAGAAATATTATGTTCGGATTCGGACATACAAAAAGGAAAAGAAAACGAAGCTGGATTACTATTCTAAGTGGAGCAAAACTAAAACCGTCACCATCAAAAAATAAAACAACCGCCCAAAACAGAAGGCAGAGCCTTTCGGCTCTGCCTTTTCGCTCCATTGAACAAGAAAAAGTGGGGGATGCGGCAAAAATACAGGGAATCTTTCTCAATTTTGTGTTTCACATTCGCTACCATTTGTGTTATAATTCAATCTGAATGAGTACATCCGCAACGGATTTAAGAAAGGAATCGATAAAGCATGGGAATGATGAGAAAACTTCTCGGAACCAACTCCAAGCGGGAAGTCAAAAAGATTACCCCCATTGTAGATAAAATTGAGGCACTGTCCGACGAATACAAAGCCCTCACTGATGAACAGCTCCGTGCCAAGACCGACGAGTTCAAGGCACGCCTGGCCGCCGGCGCCACCCTGGACGACATCCTCCCCGAAGCCTTCGCCACCTGTCGGGAAGCGGCAGATCGTGTCCTGGGCCTCCGTCCCTATCGCGTCCAGCTCATCGGCGGCATCATCCTCCATCAGGGCCGTATCGCCGAAATGAAGACCGGCGAAGGCAAGACCCTGGTGGCCACCCTGCCCGCCTACCTCAACGCCCTCACCGGCGAAGGCATCCACATCGTCACCGTCAACGACTACCTGGCCAAGCGTGACTCCGAGTGGATGGGCAAGGTCTACCGGTTCCTGGGTCTGTCCGTTGGTCTGATCGTCCACGGCCTGACCAAGGCAGAGCGCAAGGCCGCTTACGACGCCGACATCACCTACGGCACCAACAACGAGATGGGCTTCGACTACCTCCGTGACAACATGGCCGTCTATGACCGGGACACCGTCCAGCGCAACCTGACCTTCGCCATCGTGGACGAAGTGGACTCCATCCTCATCGACGAAGCCCGTACCCCCCTCATCATCTCCGGCCGCGGCGAAGAGTCCACCAAGCTGTATCAGATGGCCGACCAGTTCGCCAAGGATCTGGACTGCTACGTGGTCGCCGAGACCGACGACAAGGAATTTGACGAGGACGTGGAGCAGAACTACGACTACATCGTGGAAGAAAAGCGCAAGACCGCTACTCTGACCGCCCGCGGCATCGCCAAGGCAGAAAAATTCTTCCACCTGGACAACCTGGCCGACGAAGAGAACACCACCATCAACCACCACATCAACCAGGCCATCCGCGCCCGCGGCGTCATGAAGAAGGACATCGACTACGTGGTCAAGGATAACCAGGTGGTCATCGTGGACGAGTTCACCGGCCGTCTCATGTTCGGCCGTCGCTATAACGAGGGTCTGCATCAGGCCATCGAAGCCAAGGAGAGCCTGAAGGTGGCCAACGAATCCAAGACTCTGGCTACCATCACTTTCCAGAACTTCTTCCGCCTCTATGACAAGCTCTCCGGCATGACCGGTACCGCTATGACCGAAGAGGACGAATTCAGCTCCATCTACGACCTGGACATCGTGGAGATCCCCACCAACAAGCCCGTCGTCCGTGTGGATTACCCCGACGTGGTCTACAAGACCGAGGCCGGCAAGTATCGCGCCATCGTCAAACAGATTGAGGAGTGCCACGAGAAGGGTCAGCCCGTCCTGGTGGGTACCGTCTCCATCGAAAAGTCCGAGCGCATCTCCCGTATGCTTCGGGATAAGGGCATTCCCCACAACGTGCTCAACGCCAAGAACCACGAGAAGGAAGCGGAGATCATCGCACAGGCCGGTAAGCTGGGCGCCGTCACCGTCGCTACCAACATGGCAGGCCGTGGTACCGACATCGTCCTGGGCGGTAACGCCGAGTACATGGCCAAGGCCGACCTGCGCCGCGCCGGGTTCAACGGGGAAGTCATCTCCGAAGCCACCGGCTACGCCGAGAGCAACAACCCCGACGTCCTGGAGGCGCGCCGTCAGTTCGCCGAGAACGAGGCTCGTTATAAGGAAGAAATCAAGATCGAGGCGGAAAAGGTTCGCCAGGCCGGCGGTCTGTTCATCCTGGGCACCGAGCGCCATGAAGCCCGCCGTATCGACAACCAGCTCCGTGGCCGTTCCGGCCGTCAGGGCGACCCCGGCGCCAGCCGCTTCTTCCTGTCCCTGGAGGACGACATCCTGCGTCTGTTCGGCAGCGACCGCATCGCCAAGCTCATGGACACCATGAAGATCGATGAGGACACCCCCATTGACGCCAAGATGCTCTCCAGCGCCATTGAAAACGCCCAGAAGAAGGTGGAATCCCGTAACTTCCAGGCTCGTAAGGACGTTCTGGACTACGACGACGTCATGAACACCCAGCGTGAAGTCATCTACGGCGAACGCCGCAAGGTGCTGTCCGGCCAGAACATGAAGGAAGTCATCCTGGGCATGGTGGACAGCGTCATCGAACGTGCCCTCCACGGCGCCGCCGGCGAGCGTCAGCACTTGACCAACGCCGAATTCCAGGACGCTGTGTCTGAGTTCCGCAACGTATTTTTGACCTCGGAGGAACTGATCTTCACGGATGAGGAGCTGGCCAGCAAGTCCATTGATGATCTGATCGCTCTGGTCAAGGAACGTGCCATCGACATCTACAACAAGAAGGAAGCCATCCTGGGCGAGCCGCTGATGCGGGAACTGGAACGTGTCATGCTGCTGCGCGTGGTGGACGAATATTGGATGGAACACATCGATGCCATGGACGACCTGAAGCAGGGCATCCGCCTGCGTGCCTATGGCCAGGAAGACCCTGTCGTAGCTTATAAGCGCCAGAGCTTCGATATGTTCGACCAGATGACCCTGGCCATCCAGGATGAGACCGTTCGTCGGGTGTATATCGCTCAGGTACGCCGCAACCGGCTGGAGCGCCGCCCTGTGGCACAGGCACTTCGGGAGTCCAGAGAAGATCCGGCCATGGCAGCCGCTCAGCAGACCACCGGCAAGGTGGATCGTGTGGCTGAGAACGAGGCGGAAAAGCCCAAGCGTATGCCCATCGTCAAGGGCAAGAAGATCGGCCGCAACGAGCCTTGCCCCTGCGGTTCCGGCCTGAAGTTCAAAAACTGCCATGGCAAGAACGGCGCCACCACCTATACGCCGGACGAAGAAGAAAACTAAATGAATGACCAGCATTTTCAGACGAATCGGGAGGAGAACGGCCTGGTGTGGTTCTCCGCCCCTCGTCTCAATGCCAACGGCGGCGCAGTCCACGGCTTTTCCAGCCGCTTGGGCGGCGTCAGCCGAGGGTATCTGACCTCCCTGAACCTGGGCACCAGCCGAGGTGACCAGATCGAACACGTTCGAGAGAATTTCCGGCGCTACGGGGAAGCGGTGGGCTTTGACAGCACCAAGACGGTTTTCTCCCAGCAGGTGCATCGGGACGATGTACGGGTAGTCACCGAAGGGGACTGCGGCAAGGGCTTGTACCGAGAGCGGGACTATGACAGTGCTGATGGCTTGGTCACCAACTGTCCCGGCGTCCCTCTGGCCATCTTCTCCGCCGACTGCATCCCCATTTTGTTCCACGATTCGGTACAACGAGTCGTGGCTGCCTGTCACGCCGGATGGCGGGGGACTGCTGCCGGCATTGTGGGCAAGACCGTCCAGGTGATGACGCAAACCTTCGGCTGTCAGCCCAAAGACATCCGCATGGCCATCGGCCCCGGTATCTCCCGCTGCTGCTTTGAGACCCACGAGGACGTGCCCCACGCCATGTGGGCGGTTCTGGGCAAGCAGGCTGACCCATTTATCGACCGGCTGTCGAGGGAGAAGTTTTTGGTAGACCTGAAGGGCATCAACGGCCTGTGGGGTCAGCTGGCAGGGGTGCCTGCCAACCAAATTGAGATCTCCGACCTCTGTACCGCCTGCCGCCAGGACTTGTTCTGGAGCCATCGGCACGTTGGTGAGGCCCGTGGGGTCATGTCAGCGGTCATCCAGCTGACGGAATGAGAACGGGAAGTGTGCGGACGGTGTTTTTCCATGAAAAACACCGTGTTTGTACCGTGATACGGGACGGGTCGCCGTCCCTGTGAGGTTTTTATGAACATTCGACGCATTTCAGCTCTGACAATCGCATTATCGTTACTCCTCTCACTGACCGCCTGCGGCGGACAGGGGGACAGCAGCCAAGGCTCGGCATCCGATGCCGCACCGGCTGCGTCCGACCAGAGCAGTGGGGGAGCTTCTGCGGCGCAGTCCTTTTCCCTGGGTTACTACAAGGGGGAAGGACTGCATCCCTATACCTGTAGCAATACCACCAACCAGAACCTGATGGGACTCATCTACGAACCTCTGTTCGCCATCGACCAGACCTTCGCCACCGAGCCATGCCTGGCCAAGAGCTGTACCATCCAGGTCACCTCTGCCTCCGGCTCTGAGGAGGAGAAGGACACGGAGGGGGATGCCAGTGAAACAGGCACAGAAGGGGATGAAACCGATCAAAAGGACGCATCCAAGGAAGAAAAAAAGAAGGAACAGCCCCGCAGCAAGATCGCAGGTAAGACCACCTGTACCATCCAGCTCCGGGACGATGTGACCTTCTCCGATGGCACATCCCTGTCGGCGGAGGATGTGGTGTATTCCCTGGAGCAGGCCAAGGGGAAGGGGAGCATCTATCGGGAACGGCTGTCTGATGTGACCAGTATCACCGCTTCCGGCAGCACCACTGTGGTCATCGAGATCAATGCGGCGGACGCCGCCTTTGACTCGCTGCTGGACATCCCCATCATCAGCCGCTCCGGCGGCAGCAACCCCATCGGAACTGGCCCCTACGTCCTCAACACCAAGAAGGGCAAGGCAGTGTCCATGACCCGCAATACAAATTGGTGGCAGGAGGGCACGCTGCCCGCCGATACCATCACCCTGTACGCCGCCGATGACAGCGACATGATGATCTTCGGCTTCGGCAGCGGCAGCATCAGCATGGTGAACACCGACTTGACCGGCACCAACGCTCTGAGCTACACCGGCGACTACAACGTGGTGGATTACCCCACCACCAGTATGCTCTATGTGGGCTGCAACACCCACTCTGGCCCCTGCCAGAACCAGTCCTTCCGACAGGCGCTGTACTATGTCTTTGATCGGGATACGTTGGCCACAAAAATGCTCTCCGGCCACGCAGAACCCACCGTACTGCCCGTATCTCCTAAGTCCAAGCTCTACGATGAGAAACTGGCGGAGACTTATGCCTGGTCAGAGGAGACGGCCAAGAAAAAGCTGGCGGATGGGCACTACTACAACCAGACCTTGAAGCTCATCGTCAACAAAGAGTCCGCCTTTAAGACTGCCTTTGCCGAGGAGATGAAGAAGGAGCTGGAGGCCATCGGCATCAAGGTGCAGGTGGAGGCGCTGGCTTGGGACGAGTTTGCCGATGCTTTGGATGAGCGCTCCTTTGACCTGTACCTGGGCGAGGTGAAGCTGAAATCCAACTTCGACTTGACCGCCGTCATCGGCTCCAACGGCAATCTGAATTACGGCGGCTATCAGGACAAAGACTTGGAAAAGCTGCTGACCAAGTTCCAGACCGCCGACAAAGCCAGCCGTGCCGCCGCAGCTAAGAATCTGTATAAAGCCGTGGCAGACGCCGCTGCGACCATCCCTTTGTGCTTTAAGAACCACTCGGTGCTCACCCATTGGAGCGCCAACGCATCCATTGCTCCCACCCAGCAAAATCTGTTTTATCATATCGCAGAATGGGATCTGAAACGGAACCAGACCCCGTGACTGCTCCAACATTTGTCAAACAACCGGTCGAGAGAGAAGGAGGAACCGTTGTTATGGAACAAGTATATCGCTGTTACGCAGAAAAGCGCACCGGATTCGATGTGGAAGCCGAGAAGGTGTGGCGTGAGCTGAAGGAACAGCTGGGCATCGCCAACCTGGAGGGCGTGCGCATCATCTGCCGTTACGACGTAGACCAGGTGGACAAAGAAGTGTACGAGATGGCCAAGACCACCGTATTTTCTGAGCCCATGGTGGATGATTTTTATGATGAGACCATGCCCCCCATCCAAGGCCCCCACGCCCTGCTCATCGTGGAAGCCCTCCCCGGCCAGTTTGACCAGCGGGCGGACTCCTGCGCCCAGTGCATCCAGCTGCTGGCTGGCTGCGACCGGCCTCTGGTGAAGGCCGCCACCGTCTACGTCCTCCTGGGCGACCTGTCCGATGAGGACTGCGAGAAGATCAGCCGTTACCTCATCAACCCGGTGGAAGCACGGGAAGCCACGGCAGAAAAGCCCAAAACCCTGGTGCAGGAGTACCACATCCCCACCGAAGTGGCTACTTTGGACGGCTTCATCAGCAAGAATCGGGACGAGCTGAAGGAAATGCTCTCCACCTACGGCCTGGCTATGGATCTGGACGACCTGACCTTCCTCCAGGGCTATTTCCGAGACACCGAGCATCGGGATCCCACCATCACCGAGCTGCGTGTGGTGGACACCTACTGGTCTGACCACTGCCGCCACACCACCTTCGGCACCCACATCGAGGGCGTCCAGGTGGAGGACCCCCAGGTGCAGGCAGCCTATGACCAGTACCTGGCAGAACGGGTGGAGGTCTACGGCCAGGAGAAGGCCGACCAGCGTCCCAAGACCCTCATGGACATCGGCACCAGCGGCACAAAGGTCATCAAAAAGCGGGGCGGCGTGAAGAACATCGACGAGTCCGAGGAGATCAACGCCTGCTCCATCCACATCCCCGTGGCCGTGGACGGTCAGGAGGAGGATTGGTTGCTCCAGTTCAAGAACGAGACTCACAACCACCCCACCGAGATCGAACCCTTCGGCGGCGCTGCCACCTGCGTAGGCGGTGCCATCCGTGACCCCCTGGCCGGTCGTGCCTACGTCTACCAGGCCATGCGTATCACCGGCTGCGGCGACCCCAGAACTCCCATGAGCGAGACCATCAAGGGTCGTCTGCCCCAGCGCAAACTGGCCACCACTGCCGCCGCAGGCTATTCCTCTTACGGCAACCAGATCGGCCTGGCCACCGGCGTGGTGCAGGAGTATTATCACCCCGGCTATGTGGCCAAGCACATGGAGCTGGGTGCGGTCGTAGGTGCGGTGCCCTCCGCCGCTGTGGTGCGGGAAGAACCGGCACCTGGCGACATTGTCATCCTGCTGGGCGGCCGCACCGGCCGTGACGGCATCGGCGGCGCCACCGGCTCCTCCAAGAGCCACAACCTGTCCTCCCTGGTCACCATGGCCGCCGAGGTGCAGAAGGGCAACGCCCCCGAAGAACGCAAGATCCAGCGGCTGTTCCGCAACGGCGACGTGACCCGCATGATCAAGCGCTGCAACGACTTCGGCGCAGGCGGCGTCTCCGTCTCCATCGGCGAGCTGGCCGACGGCATCTCCATTGACCTGAACGCCGTGCGCAAGAAGTACGAGGGGCTGGACGGCACCGAATTGGCCATCTCCGAATCTCAGGAGAGAATGTCCGTGGTGGTAGCACCGGAGGACGCAGAGGCCTTCATCGCCGCCGCCACCGCCGAGAACCTGGAAGCCTACCAGGTGGCCGTGGTCACCGAGTCCCCCCGTATGGTCATGACTTGGAACGGCAAGGTTATCGCTGACCTGTCCCGCGCCTTCCTGAACACCAACGGCACCGTCAAGCGCACCGACGTCTATGTGCCCCAGCTGCCCGGCAAGGCAGAGGTGGGGGACACCTCCGACGTGGCAGGCCGCTTTGACGCCATCGTGAAAAATCCCAACCTGGCCTCCCAGCGCGGACTGGGCGAACGGTTCGACGCCTCCATCGGCGCAGGCTCCATCCTGTTCCCCTACGGCGGCAAGAAACAGCTCACCCCAGCACAGGCTATGGTCGGTTTGATTCCGGTCGGCCCTGGCCGCAAGACCGACACCTGCTCCATCATGGCAGCGGGCTTCGACCCCTACCGCATGGAACGCAACCCCTTCACCGGCGCACGCAGCTCGGTCATCGAGTCAGTTGCTAAGGTGGTGGCCGCCGGCGGCGATGCCTCCAAGGTTTATCTCTCCCTCCAGGAGTATTTTGAACGGCTCCGAGACGAACCCGCCCGTTGGGGCAAGCCCTTCGCCGCCCTGCTGGGCGCGTACCAGGCACAGATCGGCCTGGGCGTAGCCGCCATCGGCGGCAAGGACTCCATGTCTGGCTCCTTCCTGGATCTGGACGTGCCGCCCACCCTGGTCTCCTTCGCCATCGCTCCGGGACAGACCGGCGATGTCATCTCCCCTGAATTCAAGGCCGCAGGCCACCCGGTCTATCTGTTCCAGGCACCGGACGGGGACTATGAAGCCCTCAAGGCCACCTGGACACAGTTCCACCAGCTAGTCAAGGCCGGCAAAGTGGCTGCCGCTTGGGCGGTCACCGCAGGCGGTGTGGCAGAGGCTGTCATGAAGATGTCCTTCGGCAACGGCGTGGGCTTTGCCGGTACGCCTGACCTGTCCGGCGCCCTGCTCTTTGGTGACCTGTGCGGCTGCATCGTGGCCGAGCTGACCGAGGACACCGATGCGGCGCTCAAGATCGGTACCACCACCGATGACGGCAAGCTCACCGTGGCAGGCGTTACCCTGTCCGTGGCCGACCTGGCCGAGAAGTGGGAAGCCACCTTGGAAGGGGTCTATCCCACCCACGCCAGCGAAAAGCCGGCAGAGATCCCCAACCTGGACTATGACCGCCGCCTGCTCACTGTGGTCAAGAATCGGGTGGCGCATCCCAAGGCGGTCATCCCCGTGTTCCCTGGCACCAACTGCGAGTACGACACCGCCAACGCCTGCATCCGTGCGGGCATTGACCCAGAGATTTTGGTCATCCGCAACCTGACCACCGACCTGCTCAACCAGTCTGCCCAGGCGCTGGAAGCTGCCATCAGCCAGGCGCAGATGATCGTCCTCCCCGGTGGCTTCTCCGGCGGCGACGAGCCGGAAGGCTCGGGCAAGTTCATCGCCTCCTTCTTCCGCAACCACAGAATCAAAGACGCCGTCCACGAGATGCTCAAACAGCGGGATGGCCTGATGCTGGGCATCTGCAACGGCTTCCAGGCGCTCATCAAGCTGGGTCTGGTGCCCTATGGCGAGATTCGGGACATGGACGACAGCTGTCCCACCCTGACCTTCAACCTCATTGGCCGCCACCAGAGCCGTTACTGTGACATCCGTGTGGCTTCCGTCCTCTCTCCCTGGATGCTGAAAGCCCAGGTGGGCGACATCTACACCGTTCCCATCTCCCACGGCGAGGGCCGCTTCGTAGCGCCGCAGGCCATCCTGGACGAGATGATCCAAAACGGGCAGATCGCCACCCAGTATGTGGACGCCAACGGCGTGCCCAGTATGGACATCGCTGCCAACCCCAATGGTTCCATCTATGCCATCGAGGGCATCTTCAGTCCGGATGGCCGCATCTTCGGCAAGATGGGACATACCGAACGGTGGAATCCGGGCGTTGCTAAGAACATCCCTGGTGAGAAGCTCATGCCGCTGTTCGAGTCCGGCGCAGAATATTTCAGATAAGCCGACTGACCTCGGATACCGCTTTGGTATCCGAGGTTTTTGTAGAAATAGGCCAGTTTCGGATGGAAAGGAGCGGGCATTTTACACGAAAAAACCAAAATGCGCTTTTTTTTTGGCAGGGGGTTGTAATTTCCGTTCACTTTGCTATAATACTTTTATACTTTCACTCATTGAGGTGCGATATGATTAAAGTGATCCGCACAACTGAATCCTACTCCTTTATTGGCAGCTGGAACCGCTTTATGGTCTCCGGCTATTTTGCGTGGGGAAAACAGGACAGTCAGTGAGATGAGAGCAACACCCTCGGCATCAAAAACAGGGGGAGTATCATAAGGGATGATCGCAAAGCTCATTGACCGTCAAGGCAATGGGCTTTGTTTTTTGACAAAAAGGAGGAGCACTTATGGTCGTCATTATGAAACCGGGTACCAGTCAGAACGAGATTCGGAAGCTGGCAGCAAAATTTGAAGCGGAAAACCTGAAGGTCGGCATCACCAACGGTGTCGGCTGTAGTATCCTGGGTCTGGTGGGCGATACCGCCCACATCGACATCGACAAGATCCTGCTCAACGAGTATGTGGAACGAGTCATGCGGGTGTCCGAGCCGTATAAAAAGGCCAACCGTAAGTTCCATCCGGAAGATACCATCGTGGACGTCAACGGCGTCAAGGTGGGCGGCGGCAACTTCGCCGTCATGGCTGGCCCCTGCTCCGTGGAGAGCGAAGCGCAGATCGTAGAGGTGGCCAAAGCCGTCCAAAGCTCCGGCGCGGCTATGCTCCGAGGCGGTGCATTCAAACCCCGCACTTCTCCCTACTCCTTCCAAGGTATGGGCGTCCAAGGTCTGAAGCTGCTGCTGGAGGCCAAAGCCGAGACTGGTCTGCCCATCGTCACTGAGCTGATGAGCCCCAAATACTGCGAGCTGTTCGAGGAGAAAGTGGATCTGGTGCAGATCGGCGCCCGAAATATGCAGAACTTTGACCTGCTGAAGGAAGTGGGCAAGATGTCCAAACCCGTCCTGCTCAAGCGCGGCCTGTCCAGCACCTATGAGGAGTGGATCATGTCCGCCGAGTATATCATGAGCGAGGGCAACCAGAACGTCATCCTCTGTGAACGAGGCATCCGCACTTTTGAAAACTACACCCGCAACACCTTGGATGTCTCCGCTATCCCCGCCATCAAGCGTATGAGCCACTTGCCCATCGTGGTAGACCCCTCCCACGCCGGTGGCTACAGCTGGCTGGTGGAACCTCTGGCTCTGGCTGCCATCGCCGCCGGTGCCGACGGTCTCATCATCGAAGTCCATAACAATCCGGCCAAGGCGCTCTGTGACGGCCAGCAGTCGTTGACGCCCATTCAGTTCGATGAGCTGATGGAAAAGGCGCAGAAAATGACCGCTATGCTGGGCAAGCAGATCGTAAAATAAGCATCGGACGAGAGAAGGAGACAACGGAATGGAACAGTTGACGGTAGCTTTACCGGAACGGGCGTATGACATTGTCATTGAACGGGGTCTGCTCCAGCAGGTAGGGCAGCAGTGTAAGGAAGTGCTGAAACCAGGCTGTCGGGTGGCTGTGGTCACGGACGGCAATGTGGCCATCCAATATGGTTCCCTGGTGCAGGCGTCCCTGACCCAGGCGGGCTTTACGGCCAAGATCTTCCTGGTGCCGGCAGGGGAACGCTCCAAAAGTCCGGAGGTGCTCACCTGGCTCTGGGAGGAGCTGTTGGGCTTCGGCCTGACCCGCAGCGATGCGGTAGCCGCCCTGGGGGGCGGCATGGTGGGCGACTTGGCGGGCTTTGCAGCTGCCACGGTGCTGCGGGGAGTGGATTTCATCCAGATCCCCACCACCCTTTTGGCACAGGTGGACTCCTCAGTAGGCGGCAAGGTGGCCGTCGACCTGAAGGCGGGCAAGAACCTGGCCGGCGCCTTCTGGCAGCCCAAGCGGGTCATCATAGATCCGGACGTGCTGGACAGCCTGCCAGAGGAAGCCTTTGCCGATGGCATGGCAGAGGTGATCAAGTACGGCTGTATTGCAGATCGGGCGTTCTTCCACCTGCTCTACCACTGTGCCGATCGGGCTGCGGTGATGGCGCAGATCGAAGAAGTCCTCCACACCTGCTGCGCCATCAAGGCTGCCATCGTGGTCAAGGACGAGCGGGACACCGGCTTGCGGATGCTCCTGAACTTCGGCCATACCCTGGGGCACGCTTACGAAAAGGCCGGCAACTACGAGACTTATACCCATGGCCAAGCTGTGGCTGCCGGTATGTGTCGGGCGGCTGAGCTGGGTGTCCGGCTGGGGATGACCCCTGGGGAGCTGCCCCTGCTGCTCAAGACTGTGGTGCGGAACTTCGGCCTGCCCGACCGCATCCCCTGTACCATGGAGGATTATCAGAGCGCCATCGGCCTGGATAAGAAGGGCAGCGGCAGTAGGATCAGCGTCATCCTGCTCACCGAGCTGGGGCAGGCGCAGGCCGTCCCCATGGAAAAAGCACAACTGTTCCAGTTGATTGACGAGATCGAAAAGGAGTCCCTATGAAGGTTACCATCACGCCGAGAAAACTCAGCGGAACCATCCAGGTGCCCCCCTCCAAGAGCCAGGCTCACCGACTCATCATCGGCGCCGCCCTGGCCAACGGCACCAGCCACATCCACAACCTAGCCCACTCCCAGGATATCTGCGCCACTTTGGAGTGCATGACCCAGCTGGGCGCTATCGAGTCCCAGGGCGGTGCGGTAGTGACCGGTATCGGCCGCAGCAGACCCAGCACCGGCATCCTCCCAGTGCTGGATTGCGGCGAGTCCGGCTCCACCATCCGCTTCCTCATGCCGGTAGCGCTGGCCGTGGCCAGCGGCGGCGTGTTCCGAGGGCGGGGACGGCTGATGGAACGGCCTTACAAGCCCTATGAGGACATCTTCACCCGTCAGAACATCACTTTCACACGACAGCCAGGGCAGATCACCCTCTCCGGCACCCTGAAGCCGGGACGGTTTGAACTGCCGGGGGACGTATCCTCCCAGTTCATCACCGGACTGCTCTATGCGCTGCCGCTGTTGGAAGGGGATTCGGAACTGGTTCTGACCACCCCTCTGGAGTCCAAGGGGTATGTGGAGCTGACCTTGGAGGCGCTGGCGCAATTCGGCATCGTCGCCCACCCCACTGAGACCGGCTGGAAGGTGCCGGGCAGCCAGGTGGGGCATCCGGCGGATGTGACCGTAGAAGGGGATTACTCCCAGGCATCCAATTACCTCGTTGCCGCCAGCATGGGCAACCCGCTGACCGTCACCGGCCTGAGCACATCCTCTGCTCAGGGCGATCGGATCATCTGTGACTACGCCCGCCAGCTGGACGGCACCGGCACCGTGATCCTCAGCGTCCGCCAGTGCCCGGACTTGGTGCCGGCCTTAGCGGTGCGGGCAGCCCTGCGGGCAGGGGAGACCACCCACATTGTGGACGCCGCCCGCCTGCGCCTGAAGGAGAGCGACCGCCTGGAAGCGGTCACCGCAGAGCTGAACAAGCTGGGCGCCCAGGTGAAGCAGACTCCCGACGCCCTCATCATCCACGGCGTGAGCCGCCTTCACGGCGGCACCTGTGACAGCCACGGAGACCACCGCATCGCCATGATGCTGGCCGTTGCGGCCACCTGCGCCGATGGTGTGGTGGAAGTGACCGGCGCGGAGAGCGTGGCCAAGTCCTACCCCAACTTCTGGGAGGACTACGAACAGCTGGGCGGCACCATCGCCAGAACGGAGTGAGTGACCATGAGATATAGTATTTTCGGCGAGTCCCACGGCCCTGCCATCGGCGTGGTGCTGGAGCAGGTGCCCCCTGGGCTGGTTTTGGATAGGGAGGCCATTTCCAAGGAAATGGCACGGCGAGCGCCGGGGAAAAGTCCGCTGTCCACCGCCCGAAAGGAGGCGGATGTTCCAGAAATTTTATCTGGTGTCTTTGATGGGAAAACAACTGGCACTCCTCTCTGTGCCATCATCCACAACAGCGACCATCACTCCAAGGATTATGCCAAGACCCGCTTCTTAGCCCGCCCTAGCCACGGGGACTACACCGGCTTCGTCCGCTACCAGGGCTGCAATGACTACCGTGGCGGCGGACACTTCTCCGGCCGCCTGACCGCCCCGCTGGTGTTCGCCGGCGCCGTGGCAAAGCAGCTGTTGGCGCAGCGGGGCATCACTGTGGGCGCCCATATCAGCCAGATTGGCACAGTAAAGGATAAGTCCTTTGCGGATACACAGCTGACCCCGACCCTGTTCCAAACCCTGTCTGAAAAAGCCTTCCCCACTGTTGACGACCAGGCAGGAGCGGCCATGCAGGCGGAGATTTTGCAGGCGCGGGAGGAGCTGGACTCCATCGGCGGCGCCATCCAGTGCGCTGTCCTGGGACTGCCTGTGGGGGTAGGTTCCCCAGATTTGGGCTGCAATGTGGAGGGGGTGCTGGCGCAGCACCTGTTCGCCGTACCCGCTGTCAAGGGGATTTCCTTTGGTGCCGGCTTTGCCTTCGCCTCCATGCGGGGCAGTGCGGCCAACGACCCCTTCTACATGGACGGCGGCCAGGTCAAGACCCGCACCAACCACAGCGGCGGCGTCAACGGCGGCATCAGCAACGGGATGCCCGTCCTGTTCCAGGTGGCCATCCGGCCTACGCCGTCCATTGGACAGGAACAGAACACCATCAACTTCTCCACCATGGAGGACGCTAAGCTGACCATCCAAGGCCGTCACGATCCCTGTATCGTCCATCGGGCGGTGCCGGTCATTGAGGCGGCGGCAGCGTTGGCGATTTGTGAACTGTTGGGAATCTGAACATGGGGGAGAAGAATATGAGCAAATTGGAGGAACTGCGCCAGAGCATCGACCAGATCGACCAAGAGCTGGTGCGTCTGTTCGAGCGCCGCATGGCGGTGACCCATGAAGTAGGCGAATACAAACAGGCCAACGGCATCCCTGTCCTGGACACAGCGCGGGAACGGGAGGTGCTGGCGAAAAAGGTCAACCTCATCTCCAACCCAGACTTGCAAGCGGACGTGGTGCAGCTGTATGAGAACATCATGGCCATCAGCCGCCGCCAGCAGCGGAGCCTGGTGCTGGAGGGGCAGGAGAACCCGTACCTGACCAAGATCTTGGGTGACATCGCCCGGGCGGGCGATCCCATCGAGCACCCCCGTGTGGTCTACCAGGGGGAACCAGGTGCGTACAGTGAGATGGCCGCCGTGGATTTTTTTGGCGAGGACATCCACGCAGTGGGGCTGGAACAGTTCGAGGACGTGTTCTTAGCCTTGAAAGAGGGTCGTGCCGATTACGGCGTGGTGCCCATCGAGAACAGCTCCACCGGTGCCATCCGGCAAATTTACGACCTGATGACCCAGCACGACTGCTTTGTGGTGGGCGAGACCACCGTGGCCATCCAGCACTGCCTGATGGCGCTGCCTGGGGTGAAGCTGGAGGACATCCAGACGGTGTACTCTCACGAGCAGGGGCTGTTCCAGTGCGAGCAGTATTTGAACAAGCATTCGGACTGGAACCGAGTGCCCCAGGCGGACACGGCGGGCAGCGCCAACATGGTGGCCAAGAGCGGCGACCGCACCAAGGCAGCCATTTGCAGCAAGCGTTCCGCCGACATCTACGGACTGGAGATCCTGGCGGAGGCCATCAACAGCAACGCCAACAACACCACCCGCTTCGTGGTCATCTCCACCCGTTTGGAGCTGCGTCCTGACCGAGATAAGGTCAGCACCTGCTTCTGCGTGCCCCACCAGAGTGGTTCCCTGCACGAGATCTTGACTATCTTCGCCGTCCACGGCCTGAACATGGTGCGCCTGGAGTCCCGTCCCATCCAGGGACGGAGCTGGGAGTATATGTTCTTCCTGGAATTCTCCGGCGACATCACCGCCCCTGGCATGGAGGGGGTGTTCCGAGAGCTGACCCAGTCTGCCGACCACTTTCGGGTGCTGGGCAACTTCGTCTCCAACCTGCACTGACCTTGGAAAGAGAGGATACCCATGAAATTTTTGGTACTCAACGGCCCCAACCTGAACCTGTTGGGACAGCGGGAACCGGGCATCTACGGGGAGCAGACCTACGATGGCCTGTGCCGCCAGCTCACCGCCTTTGCCGAAGCCCACGGCAGCACGGTGGACTTTGTCCAGTCCAATTACGAGGGTGCGCTCATTGATGCCATCCACGGCGCACCCGGCAAGTATGACGCCATGGTTATGAACCCCGGAGCCTTCACCCACTACAGCATTGCCCTCCTAGACGCCCTCAAGGCGGTGGACGTGCCCTGTATCGAGGTGCATATCTCCAATATCCACCAGCGGGAGGAGTTCCGCCACCACTCCGTGACGGCGGCAGCCTGCGTGGGGCAGATCTGCGGGCTGGGATTTTATGGATACCACGCCGCTATGGCCTATTTCCTGACCCAGGACGCCAACTGAAACCGGAATCAAACACGCATCTTCTTTGGAAGATGCGTGTTTATGTATCTGTGTGGCGGGGAGCGATCGGACAAGACAAAATGCCCAAAAACAAAGAGAAAAAGCAAGAGAAAAGAGACAAATGTTACAGCAAAAAATGGTTGAAGCGACTCGCAAAATAGGGTATTATTATAATGTTGTTAACACAGCGTGAACAAGATGTTACACTGTGGATGCAAATTACAAATATTGGAGGAAAAGAAAAATGCACAAGAAACTGCTTGCCATGATCCTGGCTTGTGCTATGGTCATCGGCCTGGCTTCCTGCGGTAAGTCCGTGGACAACGCCGGAAGCGCTACTTCTACGCCTGCTGCCAGCACCGCAGCAGAACCCGCTGCAGACGGCGCTATGAAGGTCGGCTTCGTCTACATCGGCGATGACAGCGAAGCATACACCGCCAACTTCATCGCTGCGGAAAAGGCCATCAAGGAAGCCTATGGCGACAAGGTGGAAACCATCGCAAAGTACAACGTGGCGGAAGACGCTGTGGAAGATCCCCTGGTCGAGCTGTGCGAAGCTGGCTGCAAGGTCATCTTCACCACCAGCTTTGGTTATGGCGAAAAGGCAAAGGAGCTGGCCGCTCAGTATCCCGACATCCAGTTCTGCCAGGCAACCTGCGCAAACGCTGACAAGGATACTGCCAACTATCATACCTACATGGGCGCCATCTATCAGGGTCGTTACGTTGCCGGTATCGTTGCTGGCATGAAGATGAAGGAACTGATCGACGCTGGCACCATCACCGCTGACAAGGCAAAGATCGGCTACGTTGCCGCTTATCCCTATGCCGAAGTCATTTCCGGTTATACTGCATTCCTGATGGGCGTCCGCTCCATCGTTCCCGAAGCAAAGATGGAAGTCAACTACACCAACTCCTGGGGCGACTATGACACCGAAAAGAGCATGGCTACCGCTATGATCGAGGACGGCTGCGTCATCATCTCCCAGCACTCCGATACTGAAGGCCCTGCTGAAGCTTGCGAAGACGCAACCAAGAAGGGCACCACCGTGTTCCATGTGGGCTACAACCAGAGCATGGTTGACATCGCTCCCGACAGCAGCCTGATCTCCAGCCGCCAGGACTATGCTCCCTATGAAGTGGGCGCAGTCAAGGCTGTTATGGACGGCACCGAACTGCCTGTTGACCAGTGGGCTGGCTTCGATGAAGGCTGGGTTGCTATGACCGAGCTGAACGAGAAGATCGCCGCTAAGGGCACTCAGGAAGCAATGGACGCTGCAATCAAGGACTTCAAGGATGGCAAGCTGACTGCTAAGGACATTTACAAGGGCGATTACAAGGGCACCAACCCCTTCGATAAGAACGACACCATCGATCTGACCGAAGGCTTTGCTGAAAACAGCACCCAGTCCGCACCTACCTTCGCATATGTGCTGGATGACATCATCACTGTTCTGAGCACCAACTAATTCGGCCTCAGTCAGACGCTCTGACAAAGAGAATACCATGGGCGGAGCCGGTCTATCCGGCTCCGCCTGAACTGGTTTATCTGCGGATTGCTGAAACGTACTGCCGAATCCATTGGCGGCAGGTTTCAGCAATAAAAGATACCAAAAAGTGAGCTATCACCGGCGAATAGAGAGAGAAGGTAAATAAAAAGTATGGAACGAGACATTGCGATCCGGCTAGAGGACATCACCAAGGTGTTCGGCGAGACCGTAGCAAATTCCCATGTGAGCATGGACGTGTACCGCGGCGAGATCCTCTCCCTGCTGGGCGAGAACGGCAGCGGCAAGACCACCCTCATGAACATGATCTCCGGCATCTACTTCCCCGACGGCGGAACCATCTACGTCAACGGCCAGGAGGTCATGATCCGCTCCCCCAAGGACGCCTTTGACCTGGGCATCGGCATGATCCACCAGCACTTCAAATTGGTGGACGTGCTCACCGCAGCGGAGAACGTGGCGCTGGGTCTGAAGGAGCCGGGGCGGTACGACATCAAGAAGGTGGCCGCCAAGGTCAAGGCCATCGGTGACAAGTACGGCTTCCACATCGACCCCAACAAGAAGATCTATGAAATGTCCGTGTCGGAAAAACAGACCGTAGAGATCATCAAGGTGCTCTACCGGGGCGCTGATATCCTGATCCTGGACGAGCCCACCGCCGTCCTCACCCCCCAGGAGACCGACCGACTCTTTGATGTCCTCCGCGCCATGCGCAATGACGATAAAGCTATCATCATCATCACCCACAAGCTCCAGGAGGTACTGGCCATCTCCGACCGAGTCACCGTCCTGCGCAAGGGCGAGTACATCGGCACCGTCCCCACCAGCGAAGCAACCCCTCAGTCCCTGACCGACATGATGGTGGGGCAGGCCACCAAACTGAACATCGAGCGTCCGGAGCCCAAGAACACCAAAAAGCTCCTGGAGGTCACCAATCTGTCCGTGGTGGATCGCAATGACGTGACCAAGCTCAAGGACGTGTCCTTTACCGCCTACGGCGGCGAGATCTTGGGTATCGCCGGCATCTCCGGCTGCGGCCAGAAGGAGCTGATGGAAGCCATTGCCGGCCTCCAGCCTGTCACCCAGGGCAGCGTTCTCTACTATGAAGCGGACGGCACCCCCGAAGAACTGATTGGCAAAAGCCCGATGAAGATCCAAGAGATGGGCGTCCACCTGTCCTTCGTCCCGGAGGACCGCCTGGGCATGGGTCTGGTGGCCAACATGGGCATGACCGGCAACATGATGCTCCGCTCCTTCAAAAAGGGCAAGTTCGGCTTCTCCGACCGGAAGGCTCCGGCGGAGCTGGCGGAGCGCATCAAGGAAGATCTGGAAGTGGTCACCACGGACATTATGATGCCTGTCCGGCAGATGTCCGGCGGCAACGTCCAGAAGGTGCTGGTGGGGCGCGAAATTTGCGCTGACCCCAGAGTGCTGCTCACCGCTTACGCCGTTCGTGGCCTGGACATCAACACCTCCCACACCATCTATCGCCTGCTCAACGAGCAGAAGGCCAAGGGCGTCGCCGTTATCTATGTGGGCGAGGACTTGGACGTGCTGCTGGAGCTGTGCGACCGCATTTTGGTGCTGTGCGGCGGTGAGATTTCCGGTATCGTAGACGGCAGAACCACCACCAAAGAGGAAGTAGGTCTGCTGATGACCAAAAAAGGAGAGGGGGAAGGTATCTGATGGCAAGCGGAAAGAAAACACAGGAAAAGAAAGAGCCCCTGGTGCGTCTGGCACAGCGGCAGGGGATGAGCACCCGAAAGAAGTGGATCATCCGCATCCTTTCCATCATCGTGGCGCTGATTTTAGGCGCATTCATCTTCATGACTTTGGGCTACAGTCCCTTCTCCGTCTATGGTTCCATGATCAACGGCAGTTTGGGCGGCAAGCTGGCCATCCAGCAGACCATCAAGATTGCCATCCCCCTGTTGGGCGCATCCTTGGCCATTGCGCCCGCCTTTAAGATGAAGTTCTGGAACATCGGCGTAGAAGGTCAGATCACCATGGGTGGCATCTTTGCCACCTTCTTCGCCCTGAACTTTGCAGAGACCTGGCCCTCCTGGTTGCTCATCCTGGTCATGTGCGTGGCTGGCGCCATCGGCGGCGCCCTGTGGGGTCTCATTCCCGCCGTGTTCCGTGCCAAGTGGGGCACCAACGAAACGCTGTTCACCCTGATGATGAACTACATCGCCATCGGCATCGTCAAATACCTCCAGGGCGGCCCCTGGGAAAAGCGCCCCCGGGGCACCCAGCTCATCGGCCTGTTCAAGAGCGGCGCCAGAATGCCCAACGTGTGGAATATCACCATCGGTGTATTCCTCATTATCCTGTTAGTGTTCTTCATGTTCTGTTACCTGAAATATACCAAGCACGGCTTTGAGATCGCCGTGGTGGGCGAGAGTGAACCCACCGCCCGTTATGCCGGCATCGACGTGGCCAAGGTCATCGTCCGCACCATGGCCGTTTCCGGCGCCATCGCCGGTATCGTAGGCTTTATCCTGGTCTCCGGCATCAAGTACACCCTGTCCGACTCCGTTGCCGGCGGCGTGGGCTTCACCGGCATCACGGTGGCGTGGCTGGCACAGCTCAACGCCTTCGGTATGGTGCTCATCTCCTTCTTCCTGGCCATCCTGGAGAAGGGCGCCAGCACCATCAACACCGTCACCAACAACGCCATACCGGAATCCATGTCCGATATGCTCACTGGTATCATCCTGTTCTGTATGCTGGGCAGTGAGTTTTTCATTCGTTACCGGCTGATCTTCCGCGGCAGAAGCCAAGTCAAGAAGGAGGGGAAGTAACACATGGAAATTTGGAACGCCATCGTCAACTTTATCGTTGCTTCCGTCCTTATGGGCACCACCCTCATGTACGGTACCCTGGGCGAGATCCTGACGGAAAAATCCGGCAACCTGAACCTGGGCGTAGAGGGTCTGATCTACATGGGCGGCGCAGCTGGCCTCATCGCCCCCTACCTCTATGAGCAGGCGGCAGGGGAGGGCGCCAGCCCCATCATCGGCCTCATCTTGGCTATCCTGGCCGGCTTCCTGGCGGCCGCTTTCGGCAGCCTCATCTTCTCCTTCCTCACCATCACCCTCCGTGCCAACCAGAACGTCACTGGCCTGGCGCTGACCATCTTCGGCGTGGGTTTTGGCAAGTTTTTCGGCGAATACTATCGCGTCAAGGCAGGCGGCCGCCTGGTCATCAGCGCCGACCTGGATCACCTGTTCACCGCCAAGCTCTTTCCCGATTTCCTCTCCAACATCCCCATCATCGGCAAGCTGTTCTTCTCCTACAACTTCATGATCTACCTGAGCATTATCATCGCCATTGCCATGGCTTGGATGCTCAATCGGAGCAGAGTGGGACTGAACTTGCGCTCTGTGGGCGAAGACCCTGCCACGGCGGACGCCGCCGGCATCAACGTCATCCGATACAAGTACCTGTTCACCTGCATCGGCGGCGGCATCTGCGGCCTGGGCGGCCTGTACTTCACCATGGTCTCCGGCAGCGGCAACTGGGCGGCTGACGCCATGGACGGCAAGGGCTGGCTGGCGGTGGCGCTGGTCATCTTCGCCCTGTGGCGTCCCCTGCGTGCCATCTGGGGCTCCATCCTGTTCGGCGGACTGATGATCATGTATATGCGGGTGACGGTGTTCCCCATCCCCACGGAGATCTACAAGATTTTGCCCTATGTAGTGACCCTCATCGTCCTGGTTGTTCTGAGCATCCGCCAGCGTCGGGAAAATCAGCCTCCTGCATCCCTGGGCAACGCCTACTTCCGAGAAGAACGCTGAAAGCTCCAACCCATACAACGACAAAAACGCAGGTCAAATTCGACCTGCGTTTTTTCGCAGCCAAAACATAAGACGGGGGCAAAAGCTGCCGATTTCAACCAGCCCAAGGCTTCTTCGCTCACGAGGAAGCTGTCGCCAAAAGGCGGCGGAGGGAGGCCGCTCCCAAGAACGGTAAAAAGCGTCACGCCGAACGAATCAGCGTGACGCTTTTGTACTTTTTGAGTGAGAATTTACTTGCTGAGACCCTCGGCCACGGCAACTGCCACCGCCACGGTAGCTCCGACCATAGGATTATTGCCCATACCCAGAAAGCCCATCATCTCTACATGAGCGGGGACGGAGGAGGAGCCTGCGAACTGGGCGTCGGAGTGCATACGGCCCATGGTGTCGGTCATGCCGTAGGAAGCGGGGCCGGCGGCCATGTTATCCGGATGCAGGGTGCGGCCGGTGCCGCCGCCGGAGGCCACGGAGAAGTACTTCTTGCCCTGTTCGATGCATTCTTTTTTGTAGGTGCCAGCCACCGGATGCTGGAAGCGGGTGGGGTTGGTGGAGTTGCCGGTGATGGACACGTCCACGCCCTCGTGGTGCATGATGGCCACGCCTTCCCGCACGTCATCTGCGCCGTAGCACTTGACGGCAGCTCGTTCTCCCTTGGAGTAGGGAGTCTCCTTGACCACATGGAGCGCACCGGTGTGGTAGTCGAACTTGGTCTGTACATAGGTGAAGCCGTTGATGCGGGAGATGATCTGCGCAGCGTCCTTGCCCAGGCCGTTCAGGATGACCCGCAGAGGCTCCTGACGAGCCTTGTTGGCGTTGCGGGCGATGCCGATGGCGCCTTCTGCGGCGGCGAAGGACTCGTGACCGGCCAGGAAGGCAAAGCACTTGGTCTCGTCCCGAAGCAGCATAGCGCCCAGGTTGCCGTGCCCCAGACCAACCTTCCGGTCGTCTGCTACGGAACCGGGGATGCAGAAGGCCTGGAGGCCGATGCCGATGGCGGCGGCGGCGTCTGCGGCGGTCTTGACGCCCTTCTTCACGGCGATGGCAGCGCCCATGGTGTAGGCCCAGCAGGCGTTCTCAAAGCAGATGGGCTGGATGCCCTTGACGATCTCATAGGGGTCAAAGCCCAGATCGTTGCAGATGGTGCGGCATTCCTCGATGGAACCGATGCCGTATTCGGCCAGAACGCCGTTGATTTTGTCGATACGTCTTTCGTAGCTTTCAAACAGTGCCATAGTCGCTCACCTTATTCCTTTCTCGGGTCGATGTACTGGGCAGCTTCTGCGAACTGGCCATAGGTGCCGGTGGCCTTCTCCATGGCCTCTGCGGGAGCGGTGCCGTTCTTGATCATGTCCATCATCTTGCCGAGGTGGATGAATTCATAACCGATGATCTCCCGATCCTCGTTCAGCGCCAGACGGGTCACATAGCCCTCAGCCAGCTCCAGATAACGGGGCCCCTTCTCCTTAGTGGCGAACATGGTGCCCACCTGGCTGCGCAGACCCTTGCCCAGATCCTCCATGGAAGCGCCGATGGGCAGACCACCTTCGGAGAATGCAGTCTGGGTGCGGCCGTAGACGATCTGCAAAAACAGCTCCCGCATGGCGGTGTTGATGGCGTCGCACACCAGGTCGGTGTTCAGCGCCTCCAGAATGGTCTTGCCGATGAGGATCTCGGACGCCATGGCGGCGGAATGGGTCATGCCGGAGCAGCCGATGGTCTCCACCAGGGCTTCCTCAATGACACCGTCCTTCACGTTCAGAGTCAGCTTGCAGGCGCCCTGCTGGGGAGCGCACCAGCCGATGCCATGGGTAAGACCGGAGATGTCGGTCAGCTGCATGGCCTGCACCCACTTGCCTTCTTCAGGGATGGGGGCGGGGCCGTGATAAGCCCCTTTGGCGACGGGACACATATTACTCACTTCGGTTGTGTAGATCATTTGCGAAACGCTCCTTTGCTCTTTCAAATTAGAATCAAGGCGAAAACTGCCACCCGAACAGGGGGTGGTCAGTCTGTGTTCATTCCATTTATTATAGTATAGCCGCCTGCAATATTCAATGTGTCCGCCTTGCATACAGGGCGGTTTCGGAAAGAAAATTTACGAAAGTTTTTTCTTTTTGCGAACCCCTCCTTCAAAATGCCGCCAAACCAAAAAACACCCGCCCTCTGGCAGTGCTGCACAGGCGGGCGGGTGAAGGCTGTTTGGGATTAGTTTTGCCCCTTGTTTCGGGCGGAAAGGGGACGCTCGAAGCGGTCCTTCTGGGTGCTCTCTGGCACGGTGGTGGGGTAGTTGCCATCAAAGCAGGCGGAGCAGAAATGGCTGTCGCCGATCAGGCGGCACAGATCCCCAGTGGGCAGGTAGCCCAGGCTGTCCGCACCGATGATGTCAGCGATTTCCGGAATGGTTCGGTGACAGGCGATAAGATGGTCACGGGAGTCGATGTCGGTGCCGTAGTAGCAGGGGTTCAGGAAGGGAGGCGCAGAAACTCGCATATGCACTTCCTTGGCGCCTGCGTCCCGCAGCAGGCGGATGATCTGTCCGCTGGTGGTACCACGCACGATGGAGTCGTCGATGAGCACCACCCGCTTGCCCTGCACCGTCTCCGGAATGGGGTTGAGCTTGATGCGCACCTGGTCAATGCGCTGGTCTTGGCCGGGGGAGATGAAGGTGCGGCCAATGTACTTGTTCTTGATAAAGCCCATGCCGTAGGGGATACCGGATTCTTGGGCGTAACCCAGCGCTGCGTCCAATCCGGAGTCGGGCACCCCCACCACCACATCGGCATCCACCGGATGTTCCTTGGCCAAAATGGCGCCGGCACGGAGTCGGGCGGCGTGGACGGAGACTTGGTCGATGACCGAGTCGGGACGGGCGAAATAGATGTATTCAAAGATGCAGGGGGTATGGGGAGCGGTGCCGCAGTGGCATTGGTTGGAGTGGACGCCCCGTTCATCAAACACCAAAATCTCACCGGGCTTTAAGTCTCGGATCATATGCGCTCCAGCAGCGGTGAGGGCGCAGCTCTCCGATGCTACCACATAAGCGCCATCCGCCGTCTGGCCGTAGCACAGGGGACGGAACCCGTGGGGGTCACGAGCCGCCAGCAGCTTGGTGGCGGACATGAGCACCAGGGAGAAGGCGCCCTCCAGCCGGTACATGGCCTGACACAGCGCATCCTCAATGGAGGGGGTTTTCAGACGTTCCTGGGTGACGATGTAGGCGATGATCTCCGTGTCGCTGGTGGAGTGGAAGATGGCGCCGTTCAGCTCCAACTCGCTGCGCAGCTGGAAGGCGTTGCTCAGGTTGCCGTTGTGGGCCAGCGCCAGCTTGCCCTTTTGGTGGTTGACCTGGATGGGCTGGCAGTTGTTTCGGTTGTTGGCGCCGGTAGTGCCGTAGCGCACATGACCCACCGCCATGGTGCCATCGGGGAAGTGGTTCATGACGTCCTTGGTGAGCACATCGCTGATGAGTCCCAGATCCTTGTGGGAGTAAAAGAGTCCGTCGTCACAGACCACGATGCCGCAGCTCTCCTGCCCTCGGTGCTGGAGGGAGTAGAGACCGTAGTAGGTGGTGCTGGCCACCGCAGTGGTCTTTGGGGCATAGACGCCAAAGACGCCGCACTCTTCGTGAAGTTCTTTCATAAATATCTCCTCCTGAATCGTCCATTCCAGACGCTCACGCATAGATTTTGATGATCTCCTCGGCCACTTGCTTTTTGGAAACTCGGTTGTCCATGGCCTGCTTTTCCAGCCGATGCTGGGCATCGGCCTCAGAGATGCCCTCCTGCTGGATGAGCAGCCACTTGGCACGGTTGAACAGACGGATTTCGGAAATCTTGTCCTCCACCGTGGCCTGCTTCGCCTCCATCATCCGCAGCCGTTCCCGCATGGTGCACATGACCCGCAGGGACTGAGCCACCATCTGGGTGGAGGTGGGTTTGGAGACCGCCAGGACACCGTGCTCCATGACCTTACCGTACACTTCCGGATAGCGGTCATTTTTCACGAACAGGAGTACGATGGCGCTGCTTTTGGCGCTGACATCAATGGCAAAACGGGTGCCGAATTCGTCCCGCAGGGGAGTGTTGATGATGATGAGGTCATAGGGCTTCTCTACCAGCGCTCGTCTGGCGCTGCTGATGCTGGTGACGGTGGTCACCGGCCAGTATTCCGTCATAGGGAGCATGGGTTGCAGGGAAGTGAGGAAGCTGCCGGAAGCGGATACTAAGAGAACGCTGTAGGTACGTTCACGAAAAACCAAGAGGGCTCCCTCCTTTTTATAAGATGTGATCCATAAGCTTTACACTTGACTGCAATAGGCGGAGATGAGCTCCTTGGGGAAATGCTCCTGCACAAACTGGCTGTAGGCCATCATGCATTGGGCGGAGGCCAAGGTGGTGGGCAGCTTCTGATACTGCTCCAGCACCTCATGGGATGCCGTTTGCAGGTTCACGTCTGCCGGTTCCGGCAGGGGCAGCTCCCATTCGATGCCGTGGAGACCGGCGTAGATGAGGGCGGCGAAGGCCAGGTAGGGGTTGGCGGTGGAGTCCGGCGAGCGCAGCTCCGCCCGACGATATTCTCCTTCTGCTGCCGGAATGCGGATGAGCTGGGAGCGGTTCTCCGACGACCAGGAGATGTAGCCGGGCGCCTTGTTGCCCCCCAGCCGGTCGTAGGAGTTGTGGCAGGGGTTTAAGAATAAGGTGATGTCCGGAATTTTTTGCATAATACCGGCGATGACGTAGGGGATCACGTCCCGTCCGTCCTTGGATTTGACCGAGAAGTTGATGTGCATCCCGCTGCCCGGCTGGTCAGGCAGGGGCTTGGGGGAGAAGTCGGCGCACAGTCCGTTCCGGTCAGCCACGGTGCGGACAACGGCGCAGAAGGTAACGGCGTTGTCTGCGGCGGTCACCGGATCAGAGTAGCGGAAATCCACCTCATTCTGCCCGTGACCCTCCTCATGGTGGGAGCTTTCCGGCTGAATGCCCATCTGCTCCAGCATCAGGCAGACCTCCCGCCGGACGTTCTCGCCCTTGTCCGCCGGAGCGATGTCCATGTAACCGGCACGGTCGTAGGGTTCCTTGGTGGGGTTGCCGTGCTCATCGGTCTGGAACAGGTAGAACTCCATTTCGGAGCCGAAGGCGAAGGAGTAGCCCTTGGCCTCCGCCTCTGCCACCGCTTTTTTCAGGATCGCTCGGCTGTCCGAGGGGAGAGGGGTGCCGTCAGGGTAAGTCACCTGGCAGAACATCCGCACCACGCTGCCGATCTCCGGCCGCCAGGGGAGTGCCACCAGGGTGGTGGGATCCGGATGGAGGAACAGGTCGGAGCGCACCGCACCGCCGAAGCCGGCGATGGCGGAGGCATCGAAGGCGATGCCGGTGGAGAACGCCTTGGGCAGTTCACTGGGCAGGATGGCAATGTTCTTCTGTCGTCCAAAAATATCGCAGAAGGCCAGGCGGATGAACTTCACTTCCATCTCACTGACGTACTGCATCACTTCTTCAGCGGAATAATTTCTCATATCATGCCTCTTTCACGCAGTTTGGTTGGAAAAAGAGAAGACGTCCGCAGGGAAAAAAGGGCGCACTTCTCCTGTAGGAACGTCTCTGTTCATGTAAAATATCATACGCTACCGACAGGATTTTGTCAATGAAATGGGGGCAGGAAGCGGGATTTCGGCGTTTTGTACCAGGAAAAAAGTGACGAAAAGAGGAAAGATGTCGGTTTGACAGGGGATTTTGCCCCTCTGTGATTTTACACGCTTTTTACACAATGCCGCTTTTCCATTTTACATTCCATCCGTATCATAGGCGATGTTGAAGGAAAACAACACAAGGAAAACAAAAGCTACTTTGAAAAGGAGATTCTACAAAATGAAGAAAAGACTTAGCTTGGTATTTGCCGCCCTTATGGCTCTGTCCATGATCGCTGGCTGCGGCGCAAGCAACAGCAAGGATGCTGCCAAGGACACCAGCGCTGCCCCCGCCACCTCCGCCCAGACCTCTGCCGATGCGGCAGCAGGCACCGTCTCCACCGACGGCTCCACCTCTATGGAAAAGGTCATCGGCGCCCTGGGCGAATCCTTCATGCAGAACAACAAGGGTGTCACCTTCACCTACAACCCCACCGGCTCCGGCTCCGGCATCACTGCCGTCTCCGAAGGTCGCTGTGACATCGGCCTGTCCAGCAGAAGCCTGAAGGACGAGGAAAAGAAGTCCGGCCTGAAGGAAACTACTCTGGCACTGGACGGCATCGCCATCATCGTCAACCCCCAGAACAAGGTGGAAGACCTGGACATTGAGACCATCGGCAAGATCTACACCGGTGAGATCAAGAACTGGAAGGAAGTCGGCGGCGACGATGCAGAGATCGTCCTGATCGGCCGTGAAGCTGGCAGCGGCACCCGCGATGGTTTTGAATCCATCACCAAGACCGAAGACAAGTGCAAGTATGGTCAGGAACTGACCTCCACCGGTGACGTCATCACCACCGTCAGCCAGAACCCCAACGCCATCGGCTATGCTTCTCTGGCAGCCGTGAAGGACAACGTCAAGGCTCTGTCCGTAGGCAAAGTAAAGCCCACCGAGGAGACGGTCAAGGACGGCAGCTATGTGGTACAGCGCCCCTTCGTCCTGGTCACCAAGGAAGGCAAGGCTCTGTCCGACACTGCGCAGAAGTTCTTCGACTATGTCACCTCCGCTGACGCCTCCCAGATCATCTCTGACGCTGGTGCAGTGCCCGTCAAGTGATCAGAACCCAGCAACTGCAACATAAAACAATCCTGCCAGGCATTTCGCCTACAGCGAGCAAATCCAAAAGGCGGCTGGCAATCCAGCCGCCTGAGGGTGTCGATAAAGTCGACACCCTCTCTCAAAAATGCAAGCATTTTTTCGACTCTTGCAGCCTGGTGCATGCACTCACTGCGTCGGTAGGTTCCCCACCTGTAGAACAGGCGGGGCCTACGCTAAAAACTTGCCACTGGCAAGTTTTCTGAACGCTGCGGCACTTACCCGTCTGAGATGAGAAAAAACTGACGTACACGCCGCCAGTTTTTTCCGATTCGATTTCTTTCCGTCCTCAAGAGGGCGGAACTCTGCGAGGCTCCTGTATCAGTCAACAAAAACAAACTGTTTTTTTTGACAGTCTGAGGCGGCTGGCAACCCAGCTGCCTTTTTAGGAACCCCATAAAATTTCACTTGCTGGGCGGAAGTGAATTCCGCCTGTGACCAAGGGTTTGCCAGGGGCAAACCCCTTGAGACGCCGGACAGCCGGCGAAATAGAATGTGTGTATTGTGTGTATTTAGGACGAGGGAATCGTTATGAAAAATAAGAAACAACTCTTTGAGAACATCGTCCATGGCATCTTCTTGATCTTAGGTCTCATCGCCGTGGCCTGTGTTCTCATGATTACCATATACCTGGTCATCTCCGGCATTCCGGCCATTCGGGAGATCGGCTTGGTGCCCTTCCTCTTTGGCACTACCTGGGCGTCCACCGCAGCAGAGCCCTCCTACGGCATCCTGCCCTTCATCCTGACCAGCGTCTACGGCACCGCCGGCGCCATCGTCATCGGCGTGCCCATCGGCTTCCTCACCGCCGTGTATCTGGCCAAGATTGCGCCCCCTAAGGTGAAAGCCGTCTTGGAAGCCGCCGTCAGCCTCCTGGCCGGCATCCCCTCCGTGGTCTACGGCCTGGTGGGTATGCTCATCCTGGTGCCTGGCATCCGGCTGATCTTCCACATCCCCGATGGGGCAAGTCTGCTGGCCGCTATCATCGTGCTGGCCATTATGATCCTGCCCTCTATCATCAAGGTGTCTGTCACCGCCCTGGAGGCGGTTCCCCAGGAGTATGAAGATGCATCCTTGGCTCTGGGCGCCACTCCCATTGAGACGTATTTTAGAGTCTCCGTCCCCGCTGCCAAGAGCGGCATCGCCGCGGCAGTGGTGCTGGGCGTAGGCCGTGCCATTGGCGAAGCCATGGCAGTCATGATGGTCTCCGGCAACGTGCCCAATATGCCGGGCATCTTCACCAGCGTCCGGTTCCTGACCACTGCCGTGGCCAGCGAGATGTCCTACTCCGCCGGACTCCAGCGGCAGGCGCTGTTCTCCATCGCCCTGGTGCTCTTTCTGTTCATCATGCTCATCAACGCCACACTGAACTTCTTCTTGAAGCGGGATAAGGAGGGTTGAGCCATGAAAACCAAACACATTTCCCCCAAGCGCAAGGCGTACATCGCCCTCATGCGCACACTCATGGCCATTGCCGCCATCCTGACTGGTGCGTTGGTGCTCTTTCTCATCGTCTATGTGCTGGCCAAGGGCATCCCCAACATCTCTTGGGAGCTGCTCTCCACCTCTCCCAGCTACCTGTCCGCCAAGATCGGCATCCTGCCGGACATCCTGAACACCATCTACATCGTCATCGCCACCTTGGTCATCGTCCTGCCCGTGGGCGTGGGCGCTGCCATCTACCTGACCGAGTACGCCTCCGGCAAAAAGGTGGTCGCCATCATCGAGTATGCCGCCGAGACCCTCTCCGGCATTCCCTCCATCATCTATGGCCTGGTGGGTATGCTGTTCTTCTGCCAGTTCCTAGATATGCAGACCTCTCTGTTGGCCGGTGCCCTGACCCTGGTCATGATGAACCTGCCTACCATTATGCGCACCACCCAGGAGAGCCTCAAGACCGTTCCCCAGAGCTATCGGGAAGGCGCCTTCGGCCTGGGCGCAGGCAAGTGGCGGGTCATCCGCACGGTGGTGCTGCCTGGCTGTGTGGACGGTGTCATCACCGGCTGCATCCTGGCCGTGGGCCGTATCCTGGGCGAGTCCGCCGCTCTGCTGTTCACCGCTGGCTTTGCCCACGCCCTGAACGGCTTCTGGGAAGGACTGAACAGCGCAGGTGCAACCCTCACCGTGGCACTGTATGTGTACGCCAAGGAACAGGGTGAGTTCGGCGTGGCTTTCGCCATCGCCGCCATCCTGATGGTGCTGACCCTGGTCATCAACTTGGCAGCCACCTTGGTAGAGAGACATTTCAGGAGGAAGAAAGAACTATGAGCGAGATTATCACCGTAAAAGATCTGTGTCTGTGGTACGGAAGCCACAAGGCATTGAAGGATATCAACATCAACATCCCCGACCAGAGCATCACCGCCCTCATCGGCCCCTCCGGCTGCGGCAAATCCACCTTCCTCAAAACTCTGAACCGGATGAACGACCTGATCCCCGACGTGAAGATCACTGGCGACGTCCGCTACCAGGGCAAGGATATCTTCGGGGCAGACGTGGACGTGAGCCAGCTCCGCCGAGAGATCGGCATGGTCTTCCAAAAGCCCAACCCCTTCCCCATGAGCATCTATGACAACATCGCCTACGGCCCCCGTACTCATGGCATCAAAGGTAAGGCACAGCTGGACGAAATCGTGGAACGCTCCCTGCGGGATGCGGCCATTTGGGACGAGGTCAAGGATCGTCTGAAAAAGAACGCCCTGGGGCTCTCCGGCGGTCAGCAGCAGCGACTGTGCATCGCCCGTGCCCTGGCGGTGGAACCCAACGTCCTGCTCATGGACGAACCCACCAGCGCCCTGGACCCCATCTCCACCTCCAAAATCGAGGAGCTGGCCATGGAGCTGAAGGAGAAGTACACCATCGTCATCGTCACCCACAATATGCAACAGGCCGTCCGTATCTCGGACAACACCGCCTTCTTCCTGCTGGGTGAGCTGGTGGAGTACGACAACACCGAAAAGCTGTTCTCCACGCCGGAGGATCAGCGCACCGAAGATTACATCACCGGGAGGTTTGGTTAACTATGAGAAGTCGGTTTGATGAACAGTTGGCACTGCTCAATCAGCAGCTCATCGAGATGGGCGCCCTGTGCGAGGAGGGCATTGAGATGGCCTCCCGAGCTTTGACCGAAGGGGACAAAGAGCTTGCCAAGCAGGTGGCGCCCCTGGATTCGGAGATCGATCAGAAGGAGCGCAACATCGAGTCCCTTTGCCTGCGGCTGCTCCTCCAGCAGCAGCCGGTGGCCACCGACCTGCGAAAGATCTCCTCCGCCTTGAAGATGATCACCGATATGGAACGCATTGGCGACCAGGCGGAGGACATCGCCGAGATCGTCCAGTTCCTGGACGAACCGGTCAAGGAAGAAGCCCTCATTCACAAGGACGGCCAGCTCCGTGAGATGGCCAAGGCCACCATCCGCATGGTCACCGAGAGCATTCACGCTTATGTCAAGCATGACATCAAGGTGGCAGAGCAGGTGCTCAAGGAGGACGACATCGTAGACGAATATTTCGCTCAGGTGAAGCGGCAGCTGATCCAAAAGATTGCCGCCAATCCGGCGGAAGGGGAGTACGCCCTGGACTTGCTGATGATCGCCAAGTACTTTGAGCGCATTGGCGACCACGCCGAGAATATTGCCGAGTGGGTCATCTTCATGGTCACCGGCGAGCATAAAGAGGGCACCTGATGCCTGGGAACGTCCCGTCACCGAGGGTGGCGGGACGCTTTTTGCGTTTTCGGAGGATGTGCGAAAAGCGTTGTCAATCCCTGGCTTTCATGCTATGATGGTAGACGTGAAAGAAACGCCGCCGACCGATTTCCGGCAGGCGGCGAATGAGGGAAAGGGGTAACAGACATGAAAATCAGAGCGCTTCTTCCGCCGGAGGCCATCATCGTCCGAGCGGATGTGCAGACCAAGGAGGCGGCCATCGACCTGCTGGCAGAGCTGCACGATCAGGTGGGGCACCTGTCGGACAAGGAGGCATACGAGCGGGATGTCTGGAAACGGGAAGGGGAGTGCGTCACTGCCATCGGCATGGGCATGGCCGTGCCCCACGCCAAGAGCGACGCCGTCAAACAGGCGGGTCTTGCCGCCATCACCGTCCCAGACGGCATTGACTGCCGCGCCCTGGACGGGCAGCCCACCCGCCTGCTGTTCATGATCGCTGCCCCAGACGACGGCGACCTGCATTTGCAGATCCTGTCCAGCCTGATGACCCTTCTCGTGGAGGAGGAGCGCCGGGAACGGCTGGTGCAGGCGGCTACGCCAGAGGCATTTCTGGCGGAGCTGGAAGCAGCGGAAGCGTAACTTTGCAGAGAAAGAGGGAGCAGTTAAATGGTATCCAGACAGATTACGATCGTCAATCGGGACGGTTTTCATATGAGAGCGGCAGGAGACTTCGCCAAGGCCATGGCGGCCTTCCAAAGTGAAGTGACCGTCTCCTCTGCCAACAAAAGTGTCAACGGCAAAAGCATCATGCACCTCATTGCCTCCGGCTTCCAGAAGGGTACTGAGCTGAATATCCAGTGTGAAGGCCCAGATGAGGAAGCCCAGCTGGACAGCGCCTGCGCAATGATCGCCTCCGGCTTTGGCGAAGCGTGAACGGGAAGGAAGTGGGTACGATGATACAGGGAATCCCCGCATCGGGCGGCATCGGCATCGGCACCGCCGTTCTTCTGCGCCCCCAGAGCTTGACTTACGAATCCAAGCCGGCGGCGGATAAGAAGCTGGAAAAACAGCGGCTCCATGCGGCTATCGCACAGTTCGTCCAGGACACCCAAAAGGTGGCGGACACCTTCGGCAAACGACTGGATGCACGAGATGCGGAGATCCTCACTGGCCACATCGACATGATCCAAGACCCGTTCCTTCAGGAGGAGATGGACAATCGCATTGATGAGGGACTGTGTGCGGAGGGGGCAGCAGAGGCGGTGCTGGAGATGTTCAAGGCGCTGTTTCTAAGCTCCGAGGTGGAGCTGATCCAGCAGCGTGCCACTGATGTGGAGGACATCCGGCAAAAACTGCTGGAGATCTTGCTGGGGGTGGAGCAGCTGGATCTGAAGCACCTGCCCAAGGACAGTATCCTGGTGGTGGATGACCTGACCCCGTCTATGACTGCGGAGATGGATCATGACAGCGTAGCGGGCATCGTCACCCAGCGGGGCGGCATGACTTCCCACTCCGCCATTCTCTCCCGTGCCTTGGGCATCCCCGCTGTTCTCAGCGTGCCGGACGCCTTGGAGCGCATCCAGGATGGGACAAAGGTGATCGTGGATGGCACCATGGGCGTGGTGCAGGCGGCGCCAACGGCGGAGCTGTTGGCGCAGTATCGAGCTCGCCAGAACGGCGCTGCGGCGGAAAAGCGGCTGCTGGAGCAGTTCCGAGGGCTGCCTACACAGACCAAGGACGGCAAGACCTTACAGGTGCTGGGCAACATCGGCACCCCCGCAGAGGCGGTGCAAGTGGCCGAGGAGGACGGGGAAGGGGTTGGCTTGTTCCGAACCGAATTCCTTTACATGAATCGCACCGAAGCACCGGATGAGGAGACTCAGTACCAGGCGTACCAGCGGGTATGTGACGTGCTCAAGGGCAAACCGGTCATCATTCGCACCCTGGACGTAGGCGGAGACAAGGACATCCCTTACCTGCACCTGGAGCAGGAGGAGAACCCGTTCCTGGGCTATCGAGCCGTCCGCTATTGCTTGGGCAACCAGGATGCCTTCCGCACCCAGCTCACCGCCCTTATGCGGGCAGGGGCAGACAGCGGAGGACAGCTGTGGATCATGATCCCCATGGTCACCACCGTCGCTGAGATCAAGCAGGTGCGGGCGCTGGCGGAGGACATCAGCCAAAAGACCGGCCTGCCCCTGCCCAAGATTGGCACCATGATCGAGACACCATCTGCCATGCTCATGGCAGATGTGCTGGCCAAGTACTGCGACTTTTTCAGCATCGGTACCAACGACCTGATCCAGTACCTGATGGCCGCCGATCGGGGCAATCCCAACGTGGCGTATTTGTACCAGCCTTGCGACCCGGCGGTGCTCCGTGCGATTCAGGCTGTCATTCAGGCTGGCGCTCGGGCTGGCATCCCGGTGGGGCTGTGCGGGGAGATGGCATCGGATGCGATGCTCAACCCAGTGCTTCTGGGCTTTGGTTTGGAACGGTTCTCCGTTAGCCCCTCCGCCATCCTGAACACCCGACGGGAGATCAGCCGTTGGAGCATTCAGGAGGCTCAGGAAGTGGCAGAACACGTCCTGACTCTGGAGACTGCCGCAGAGGTGGCAGCCTACCTGGCCGAAGTGCGGAAACGCTAAATTGGAAACAAAAAACACGAAACGCTGCGTTTTTTGCTTGGCGTTTCGTGTTTATTTTTGTCTCACAGCGTTCCGCTATCTCAGATGGCGGAATAAATAACGATCCACCTTTTCCGGCGGCGTGTACGTCTTGCCACAGATCATTTATGAGGCAGCTCATTCAGTTCCGTCTCGATAAAATCCACGAACATTTTCAGCGCTTCTTCCTCCCCCTTGCCGTCACAGCACAGGGTCACTTCCGAATCCTTCTTCAGGTAGTTGGCCATCAGATCCACTACGTTTTTTGCGTTGATGTCCTTATCTTGATAGTGGATCCAAATTTTGCACTCGTAAAACTTACTCAGCCGGTCGCTGATCATAACAGACGGGAGCATATGCAGGCCGTATTCACAGGTGATCTTGATCTTTTTGGAAACCATCGTCTCTTTCTCCCCCCAAACGCTGCGTGCCTGATTGCGACGCCCTTACTCGCCCCATGTTTCTGTCAGGCCGCAAGATGATTTACCTCAAATTATACCATAGAACCCCCTCCGGTTCAAGAAATCCCCCTCCGAAATTTTCCGCCCGCTGCACCGATCTTCCATGGACAATCCCCGCCAAACCACTTATAATAAAGGGTGCGCAAACACCGGCCTGGGCAGTTTGTCCGGCCGCAGAAATAACCGGAACCATCCCCAAAGTTGGAAAGGAGACCGTGACATGACCGCTGAGATTTTAAGCGTGGGAACCGAATTGCT
>OGDF01001018.1_pt1 | contig 42858 bp, 61 predicted proteins | sample 1570141 | NCBI WGS metagenome assembly OGDF01 (sample SAMEA4370581, study PRJEB24528) | human gut metagenome
GAAATTCTGGTGCGTCTAGAGGGATTCGAACTCTCGACACCTGGTTCCGGAGACCTTCAAATGAGAATGATAAATTATATGGAATTCAGCGAATCCGATACCATCGCATTTCCTGCCGTTCCTATGCCGTTCCATTCTCATTTAGGGAACTTTCGGGCCGCCAACTGCGCCCGACTTGGCGCCCAGCTATTTCTTTTCCTTCCCATACAGGCGCTCCATTCCGGTGCGCGTAACTAACCACGTGCGGCCGGACTTGCGGAACTCCTCACTCTCGATCAGACGCGGTGGTCTTCCCTGTGCTCCAGTGCAGAGCTGCTTCACGGACGACTGGGCAATCCCCCAGCGCTCTCCCGCCTCTGCGGTAGTCATGATGTCTGTGAAATCGTACTTCATGCGTGTCTCCTTACTTTGATAATGCCAGTGCCAAATTGATAAGCGACAAAATGAATGCGATGATAGAAATAATAAATGCTAATTTTGTTTTATCCATGGCTTTCATGATATAATGGATAAAGAAGGAAGGTCGCCCCTCGAATGAGAGGCATTTCCCTCTTGGGGTTTTTAATCCCGGCTTAGCAGGCTGGCTACAAGATTGATGATAGCTGTGAGAAGATTAATCATCAGGACTGCCCAGCTTGCTTTTTCTTTATCCATTTTCATGTTTTTCACCTCCTTTCTCTTAACTCTGTATATATTATACTCGATTTCGACAATATTATCAAGTAAGAATCTTAATTTTCTTCGTTAAAATCTGATTTTTCGCACATAAAAAGAGGACGGTGACAAAATATTTCGCATTTTGTTACCGTCCTCTTTTTATTGTTTATAATGTTTCGCAGACACCTAGCCAAGAAAATCTCCAGGCAAAGTATAGCCACCCCAATAGCAATACAAATACTAAATTTCCTGCAATTGTCCACCACTTGTTGATTGTTTTCTTGTAAACCATCTCTTTTATGAAGCTTAATAATAGCCCCATCATGTTAAATAGTATAGTACCTAATAATAGTATGCCTAAAATTACGCGATATATGGACGCTTTATCAATGTTACTTAGAGTGGATGAAGAAAAACCAACGCCAGAGAAAAATGCCATCAAAACCGCAGCAAATACACCTAAAATCGCAACGTACTCTTTCTGCATCCCCTTCGTAGCAGTTTCAATTTCATTATGTTTCTGCTCTAGTTCATCGTGCCTTTGCTTCAAATCTTTTTCCGCCCTAGTAACCCTTTTTAGGCGAATATCCATTGCATCTAATGTCGCAAGCGCATTTTTGCCTACAGCCTCTCTTCCCTCTGCTCTAGAATATCCAATCCGTGCCAAATCCAAGCTTACATGGTCATACAGTTTTTTCAGGCTATCACTTATGTCTATCTTCTCGTTTGTCTTTTCGTCTATGTTGACCAGTTGGTACCCCTCTCTTATTTTTGATAGGTTGATAAATAGCGTCTCTGCGTTTTCTTCTGTGTCTTCATCTTGAATTCTCAACAAGAAACTAAAGATATCTGAATAAAAGTGTCGATACCGATCTTCTTTCTTGGGTGCATAGTATAAATTTTCTAGGCGCTTATACATTTCAAACCTAGCACTTTTGTTTTGACTAATAGATTTATCCCTAGCCAAATCTGTGATTATTGCAAGAAATTCGGCTCTTTTCTTCTTTTCTTCAGTTAAATCCATCATCCCACTTCCTTAATCATTTTTATAGAGATGACTTCCCGATTCCCTTCTCCATTCCTGTAAACTCTATCCCACGGTCCATTCTTTTTATGAGCTTCTTCTACTAAATCCCACGGATCCAACGTTCTCTTTTTTTCAACTACTTCATTTATCATCTCTTTATCTGTCAGTTCTGAATCATCGTACTTATATTTAGACCAAATTGGCATTGCGCCAAAACCACAAAAATGATAATAGACATTTGGAATTACTGGCCCAAATTTCCACGCCTCAATTTCGTCATAGAAAGCAGGCTTACCGTTTCTTTTTAATGTCTCCACTTGAACAAAGTACAGAATTTTTTGTAATTGTAAATTACTAATTGGGTAATCATCCTGCACACACTTTGTAACTATGTATTTTGCTAATGTCAACGCATCAGTCATTTGATTCAACCCCTTTCAATAACCCTATAATCAAATTTGATGCTATTGGGTAGTACTATTTTACCATATCAAATCAATCCCCGATAGATTGACAATTAAATTTCTTTTAACTTACTTCCCTATATATAGTAATAAAAACTAGATATGACAAAATTTGAATTTTTTTAATAAATGGGACTAAAACCTCTTTTCCCTATAAAAGTTGCGTTTCTACAGTTGCTGCAGTTTATCCTGCTATGGATTTATATTTCTTCCGATAAAAGTTTACTTTTTAGCAAATAAAAAAAGGCATCAGCCTCGGTATTTCCTAAGTTAATGCCCCCCTTTTTTATTCTTTCACGCACGCATAAAGAAAAAAGGCGGATGCTCCGATCCAAAAAATGCGCTGTCTTGTCTTGATTCTAATTTTTCGCTTTGCCTCGCTCTCTAACAGTTTCAAGGATTGATTGGCAGTCTCTAATGATTTCTGCGTCTGAGCGTTCAAGCTCTTGGACGCGGTCAGCTCTTTCTTCACTGTCTCTAACTGCTGATTGGCTTCGGTCAGCTGCGCCTTCTGCTCGGTCAAGAGCTGCTGCTTGGTCGCGTTGCTCTTCTCCAGCTCGTCTAAGTTCGTCTCGAATGCCGTCAGCTCGCTTTCCGATATCTGATACATCTCCTCGGCCTGCGAGGCAGAACCAGCCGCCAATAGCAAGCAGAGCAGCCACGCTGATACAAATAGCCATATAGTGCTTTTCAATGTCCACATTGCCCCTCCATTTAATACCATTCGCTCATATCGTAAATGCGGCCGTCAATTTTGAATGCGTCCGTGAATTGCCAGCCCTGCAGAATGCGCCCAGGGAAATAGTCATAGAAATTGCATTCATCGTCATATTGAGCGCACCAGTACGGCACATAGTCGGCCAGATCATTAACGTCGATGCAGTCTGTCAATGTTGAGAGGCTGGCATAGATTCCAGCGGAATAGCCGGCAGCATTGCATGCGGAAATAAATGCACTACAGATGGCGGTCACATCTTCCCTATCCTGCCCAATGACTTCGGGCGCTTCCACGTCAAACCAAATTCCCAAAGGCGGTGCTCCATATCCCAGCGCATTTAAAGCCTCAATCACTCTATCAGCTTCTTCCTCTGCTCGTGCTGTTGTTTGTGCATGAGTGTAGCAGTATACTCCCCATGGCAATCCTCTAGCCTCTGCGCCTGCGATATGCTTACCGTGCAAGCTACTGAGTGTTCTGCCTTCGGAAATCTTCACAATCGCACCACCGACTCCTGCGGCAATGAGATGAGACCAGTTGATGTGGTCATTCCAATCACTTAAATCAGTTACAAGCATACTGTGTCCTCCTATTTTCTGCTGTCATAGCCGCCCTGCACGCTACTGTGTCCTCCTATTTTCTGCTGTCATAGCCGCCCTGCACGCTGTTGTACTTGCTATTGATAAATTTATTTACAAGCTGCGTAGCTCCACCGCCACCACCTGTCAGACTTGCAAAGGTGTCATAATTCTGCCAATACTGATGAGCTAGAACCAGATAAAAGCTCACTCCTAAAAATGCCAATACGAAAATGGCAGAAATCAATCTGGTATAGGACAGTTCTCCATTCTCGTAAAACAGCATTCTTGCCCATTCTCTAATTCTTTTCATCGCTATCACTCCCTTATATGGTCAAGGCAGTCCAAAATATGACTGATACGGTCTTTATTGATTTGATGTGCTTCTTCTAGCTTAGAAACCCGAACGTCAAGAGAGCGGCGATCTGCAGCACTCCGTTCGAGCTCTTTTTTTAGCTCTGTCAGCACATTGCTGTTGACGTCAATCGCTTTCTGCAACGGCCGAATGACAATGTAGCTAAACGCTCCACTTAGAGTGGTGGCAATAGCCAAAACCGCTGCAATACTATCTAGAGCTGACATATTCAGGCTCCTTTTTCTTCACTCTGCTTTCCTTCGTCTTCTTTTTCAGCTTCTGCCATCGCATCAATAATTGCGTTATGTGGGCAATCATCCCACGGGCAACGGCCGTCGTCATTCAGAATGTTTCCGCAAAATTCACAAAATTCCATTTTTCCCTCCCTATGCATTCTTAATTTCCGCGCTCATAGATGTCAGCAGTGTTTTGTATTGGGTATCGATTTTGCTGGTATCCGATCCCAGCATTTCGGCTTTCACTCTGGCTTCTACCAGACTATCAAGCTGTGGCTGGTATTTAGCTTTGATGGTAGCAATAGCAGATGCTTTCTTTTCTGCAGCAGTTGGTTCCGGTGCTACATATGCTGCAGGTTTTCCGTCTTCGCCTCGGATATATTCACCACTCACATATTTGTCATAGTCTTCTGCCGTAATGATTTCTACAACAGCCGCATCGCCAAAGAGCTTCTTCCCTTCTTCCAGCAGCTTCTGGACTCTTTCAGTGTTTTTGTCTTTTGTGGGATTGAAGTCACAGATGACAGATCCCACACGCTTGCCGGCGTCATCAAAGCCGGCGCAATAATAATCTACATTGGTTGCACTCATGTTTTTGCCTCCTACAATAAAACCGAGGTGATTAAATATGCGTAATCCTAATGGATACGGTTGTATCAAAAAATTATCCGGTCAGCGCCGGAGGCCCTTTGCATTTGTAGTGTCTGAGAATGGTAAGCAAAGAATTATAGAGTACTTTACTAACCAAGCAGACGCTCAGATCTTTCAGGCTGATTATAACAAGGTCCATCTTCATCACGTCCTTCCAGGGCATCAGGTCACATTAGCAGAGCTATATCATAGATGGCTCCCTGTTCATATAGCAGATACAGATCCATCAGCCTCAGCTCTTGCCAGCTATTCCAATTCGTTCAAGCATCTGGAAATTCTGCATTATGAACCATTCCAAGATTTGAAATACATGGATTACCAAAAAATCTTGGATGGCATGCGAAAAAGCGGGCTATCTTACAGCTCATGTAAAAAAGTCCGCTCTTTGATTTCGTTACTAGAAAAGTATGCCAGCAAAATCGAACTCACAAATAAAAGCTATGCTCCCCTACTGTCTATCGGAAAAAATAAAGCCATCCGCCCGCACAAACCATTTAGCCGCCAGAAAATCAATAGACTTTGGCAGCACGTTGGAGAGCCCGGAATCGATACGGTGCTCATACTGCTATATACCGGTATGCGTGTTGGCGAAATGCTGGCTTTGCAAAAGAGTGATGTCAACATGCGTCAGCATTACATACGTATCACCAAGAGCAAGACGGCTGCTGGCATCAGAGTCATCCCCATCCATAGCCGTATAATGCCGCTTGTGGTATGCCGGATGGATTCACCCGGAACCGCTCTGATTACTGATGCAAGCGGAAGGCCTTATGACTACAGCCGTTATTGCATCGTATGGCGTTCCGTGATGCAGCTCATCAACGCGACGGGTCACACAACGCATGATTGCCGTCACACCGTAGCTACTTTGCTAGATAATGCTGGGGCCAATGAAACGGCCAAGAGACGCGTCTTAGGGCACGCGGGCGGCGATGTCACCGAACGCGTCTATACCCACAAAAATATTCGTCAGCTCCGGAAATGCATTGAGCTATTAAAATAATGTTACTAATGCGCTACTGTAGAAAGGGGGCAACCACGATTTCACTTTATATTTTGTGATTTCGTGGTTGTTACTACTGTTTCCAGCAAATCCGATGAAAATACAGTGATTCCAGAATTACTGATTCCTAGAAATGCCCACAAGCAGCGTAAATATTGGATTGTAATAAAAGCAAATCTTTTTAGGTGCCGTGCATATTCTCCATAGTTCTCTCCTCCGAAAACAACCAGTATACAGTGGGGAACTGTCACTAACGCCGGCAGTCCCCATGACTATACATTGCCGTTGTCGATGTCAGCTGCTTTAGCCGCAGTAGCTAACGACGTAGGTGGAAATTGTAATTCTATTGGTATAACTCCGCATGCAAGCACTGTAACTATCATCTCACGAAAAACCAATGATTTATCCTATGCTGGTACTATACTGCATTACATTGTGATGGGGGCTTAAACAGTGGGGAACTGTAACTGCGGGGGATTATGCTTTACCGATTTCGTTTGCTTCTAACTACAGTGTTGTGGCAAATGACGTTGGCGATGCAGCCACAAGTATTAGAATCAAAAAAAAACAAATTCTATTGTGAATTTTTATGGAAACGGTGGTTACTATACCCCAGCCGTGATTTTTATTGCAGTAGGCGTGTGACACTTATTTACCTACCAAATTGTCATGCCGGGGATATAGACAGTGGGGAACTGTGAGAATGGGGAGTGATTACTATTGCAATTGGGTTTTACCTTTGGCTGTAACAAGCGTCCTTCACGTTTTCGCAACTGATTACGATACCAGCGAGTCGAACGGCACATCAGTAGGTGATAGATATGTAGCAACATATAAGCCTAGTTTTTCTAATGGTAATACAATTCGCTTCGCTACAGCATCCTCAAACATGGGAGGGTTCTCAGGTATTGCTATTTGCCGATAGCGATATATCTGTATGCTCCGAAAAGTGAACTTTTTTCTGAAAATCCTACTCTTGCCCATCGCCTGTCATTTCCGTCATTATCAGAACCTTCTTCAGGGTACCATGCTGCATGTACATATGGAGTTGCGCTGTCAGTCCAACCGCCATTAACATCATAAGGTATTACGGCTAAAGCTTTATTAGCAAAAGTAATCGGGTACTCCATACTCGCCCCGTATCCATTGCCTGTGATCGAAATGTTATTTCCCCACTGTATAATTAAGCCGCCAAATAACTCGCCAAAGCAAACATATCCATTTTCTGCAATGGAGTACTTCACGCCGCTGGCGGTCAATGCCATCTTCAGAAGCTTCCCAAACCATGAATCCGTCTGCAGAGCGGTGACTGCGGTCATAGCAGATGTGAGTGCCAATTTCTGTACGATACCATCCGCAAAGTCTGTGATTCTTTCCACTTCGGTTTCTGGATGCACAACTTCAAACTGTTTCTTCACTGCATTCCAGAGGTTAATGCGTCCATTTTTGATGATTGCCATGATTGTTCCTCCTAACCCAAAATTTCAATCCAAATACCGCCATCTACCATATCCGTCGGCGCCGATGCCGTAGGTGCCACTCGAAGCCGTTGATTGATCATTTTCTCCACGTCGCTTATATGTGCGTAAACAATAGATTTATCAACGGTCACTTCAATGTTTGCCGACGAGCTGACTACCAGATTGACGACCAGACGGTTTTCATCGGATGGAGTATCCTTGCTCGGAATATAATCGTAGTTGTTGCCAGCATTGGAATATGCATAGAGTGTTTCTGCCCCATCATCCAGCTTTGCAAAAATACCGATTTCCCTGGAGACGAATCCCTGTTCAAGTGCCGTATTGGATGTATCAAAGGTCAATACAATTTTCTCAGGATTACGGTCATCTACCTTTGTAATTGGAAGCGTCATCTTCGGTGCTTTCAAATCTGTGAATTTTGAAATGTCATCAGAATCTGCCAATACGCCAGAGCCCAGTTTGCCTGATGTAACAGTGAGTTTGTGCGAGTTTTGAGCTTGGACTAGCATCTGCAAGCCTTGCTCTGTAAAGGTTAAGGATGGAAATTTAGCCATGGTTTAGTACCCCCCCGAAATTGAGAACGACTTGTAATTATGAATAACTTCACCAGCAATGTGAAGACTTGTATCATCTACCTGCTGGTGGGAATTGGTCGTCATATCTATAGTGGTCTTTTGGTAAGATTGAACGGTGCCGGCACCGTGAACACAAAGTGTATCTACGGTATGCGTTATAAGCTTATATCCGATATGGGCTGGTATATAAAGATTGATTGCGTCTCGCAATTTGGAATAATCCAGAATTGTTCCGCCATGATAGAGTATTTCAATTCTGTATTCACTAGGGAATGACAGAACAACTCCTTGCGCGTCGGATATGTACTGGTTTACCAGTTTTGTCATAAATTCATCGGTTGCGCTTCCTGGCTGCCGCAACTTTAGCAGTATGGTCTTCCTACGCATCTCAGTACTTTCAAGGGGATTTGTGGGTATTCCTAATACCCTTTCCCACATCTCCAATCCCCATGTTGCTCGTTCCACAAAGAATTGGTCCAAAGCATCAAGGATAGCTTTTCGGACATTTTCATGCTCCCATGAGCAAGAATCACACACCGCACGAAAATTAGGATCTTTTTTTAGAAAAGGAGGGAGATATCGAGTGATATCTATCTTATCCGATATTCTCAATAGACTATTCAACCTTGGTCACCTCTATATCTCCAGCTCTGGGTAGATATCCTGGTGGGATCCTTACATTGCTGATACCACCATTGATTTTTAGTGAGTCATAGTCTGAAATAGCGCCACTATTAAGAAGTACCTTGCCGACTTGGGCAATGGATACATAATCACTATCAAATCCCAGATTTACTAAATAAGCATTCAGTGCATCTTTTAGTATGTCGGCATAATTTTGCGAGTATGCGGCATTCACACTTACATTGGCAGTGACATTAATGCTGAGATATTCAGGTGTTGTCACGGTCACAGTGGCGCCGATGGGTCGTACCGTCTCGATATAATCAGCCACCTTTTTCTGCAGTTCCTGACTAGCTGCATTTTTATTGACGTCGGTAACCAACACCTTGACCGTGCCATTGCCGTTCCATAGGGGAATGACTTTCACATCCCCCACACCAGCTATGGAGAGGGCCCATTCCTTATAATGCATCACATTCCCCGACGTGGCAGGCGTTCTGACATGTACCAAGTACCGTTTCAAGAGAGAGTCGTCTGTTTCCTCCTCAAACCCATCGTGGGTAGCATCCTTATTGATGACTTTCGACACCCCGGGAATACTCATAGGTACCTTGTCGATGGTGTTGGCCCCCACATTACCCGAAATGCCGGCGATCTGCGCCGTGATTTTTACATCCACGGTCCCGTTATCAGCGATGGTACATGCTGCATCAGTCGTAAAATATACATTATTGTCGGTTGAAAATACGGAGCCCTGCGGGACGATGATACCTTTGGTACCGGTGATAGTCAGTGCCCCGATAGCTCTAACAGCCGGCTTCCTATCAATGCCGAACTCCGCGGCTCGAAGCGTCAAGTATTCCCCCCATGATGTATCCGCAAAGGCAGCCTTATAGAGCTGCTCAATTTCGACTTCGCTCTTCACAAACTCAAAGCTATTGGACGCCAACACATCATTTTCAAAGGTTCCTTCGATTTTCGACGCTTCAATCCCGCTTTGTCTTTGTAATTCCTGCAGGATTTCGTTCTGATCTCTAGCTACATACATTACGCACTCACCTCCCCATAGACCGTTGTCAGGTCAATCGTTACTGTCGCCTTTCGCCCTTCCTGTGAAAACGAAATATCATTGATAGATAGTATATAAGGATTCACCATAAGGCATTCTGTAATCATTCGCTTGAGTTCACTTATACGTTCCTGCACCCCCATCACAAGACCGATAAAAGGCTTAATTTCGATACCGTACTGCCATGAATAAGCCAAATAGGTATATCTCTCTGTAGCCAGGGCCTTATATACCCATACTTTTATTGCCTCTGATCCTTCCAGCAGAATGTGATTCCCAGATTCGTCATACAAAAAGCAGTTGTTTTCAAAGTTCCATGCAAATTCCTTAAACATTGGCAAATCCCGTGTATCAGAAGCAGCCTGAATAGTAGCATCGCTGGCACCGACAAAAGGAAACGCTTCACTCATAGTTTCACCCCGCTATCTGCTATCCAATATAGCTGATTTCCTTCTAGATTCTTTGAACCTTCCAAAGGTATCACTAGGACGATAGTTCCTGGCTTTAGCGTATCCGTCCATGTCTCATCGTTATCAATAGGATGATTGTGGCTGGCGTATTCCGCATAACCGCCACCACCGCCACGATAAGACGTCTCGCCTACCATGTGCCTGGTATAACCGGGCATGAGGTATCTGGAGATATAAACATCTTCCTTGTGGAGCTGGATAGTGTTGACATCAATAGCGATATCGGGAGGTGGCGATCGCACGATACCCATCTGAGCCATTTGCACCTGCTCGTCTTTCCCCGCCTGGTGCATCAACTCGATCATGCGATTGGCCGACTGCTCGATAGTTGGAATTTTATCCGCCATTGGCTCCCGCCTCCTCTTTGGTCATAATGTTTTCAAATTCCAGTTCCAGCTTCATAGTATGCATACCATTCTCAAAGATATGACTATCACTCTTGATCCAAAACTGGCCTTTGAAATATTGCTCCTGCACGGCAATGGAATAGGGGGCTACCACCCGATAATCGCCCAGCATATCTAAGGTGCCGGTTCTATCAGGGCCTTTTAGCAACGATTCGATTTCCTGCTGCGCATTGGCTTTTGGATTGGTCTTATATACATCCTGTATCAAGCCATATTTTTTGATTTGGTCATCTTCGGATTGATAGCCTGTGGCATTCCCCTCTGCATCAGTGATCACGACCTGGTTCACCATGTTTTCAATGCTTTCGGCAAACCGTTCATTCAATACATTGGTATACCCATTGGCTTCGTAGTCCTCGATGAGAGTTCCCTTTTCGACTACATCCAGCTTACTGCCATTCATCAGCAGGGCATATTTCTTCTTTGTTTGCTTCGCTGCCTCGGTATACGCCATGAGAATAATCTGATAGCCAGATTTCCTGACAGCAATGAAAGAAACGGGCGTCCCTGTAGCAAGGATATTGCCCGTTTCGATTCCCAGTTCATTACAAACCGACTCTGTGATACTTTCAGGAGTCATGTCTGTAAATTTACGTGTAGTTTTGCTTTTATTTAGGATAAACAAATTGTCATAGGCAGTGACAGAGACTTTGGACGCCTGCACGTCCCGCTCCAGATGAAATATATGCCCATGGAATCGAAGCATGCCGTCCTCATCGTACCCATATACCGTATCGCCATTATCCAATGGATGATTAGGTAGGTTAGGATCTCGATAGTCCTGCACTACATCAAATACCAGCCGGCGGGCTGCCTGCAAACGGGACCCGGACCACTCGATGCGGCTGATTAGCTGCGTGATGTCATCTACATGCTGAGTCTTTTTCCCATCACTATCAGTCGTTATGTATTCGTGCTTGACAATCATTTGATGATCAACCCGCCAATCTTATCAGCGTTATTGATAGCCAAATCTTTCAGATCATTGCTTTGGGCAATACGACGCCATTTATTGGCCTGCCCGTAGCATTTCTTGGCCACGTCCACCACATCCTTCGCCTTTTTTAGTTTAGCTGCTGAATCTGCTTTTTTGTCTGGCGATGGTCTGTCTTTCAAGCCCGTGGTCTTATCTACCTGCTTATTGTTGTTGGCAAGTGGCGTATTCAGATCCTTGTACTCGGTGAGAGTCAAAGCGTAGTAGATATCCCGACTTCCATCCTGTTCTTTGTAATCGAATTTCATGATACCGGTCATAAGGTTGACCGGCGAATCAGTGATAATGATTCTGACAGGCTTTCTGCTTTCCTTCCACTTCCTTAGTTTTTCGATGAAAAAAGACGGTTCGAGTGCATCCCCAACTACGAAGGGGTAGTCATGTACCGAAGCTGGAAAAAAGCACTGGAAAGAAATCCGCTGCGCCTGAGGCAGCCCAAAGACGAGTGCCTCGCCTACCTGCTCGACGTTGACAACCTTATTCCCCTGCCCGGTAGATACCTCGTATACACGCGGCGTAACAGGCAGCGTGACTTTTTCTGTTTCACAAGAAAGAATGATCTGCCGCTTCGCGCCGCCTCCGCCTAAGATTGCGGAGGCGATATTTAACGCGGTACCAAGTGCTCCCCATGCTTTCATTACGCACCTCCGTAGTTTGCATAGCCCTGTTCGAGGGCTCTCATGATGGTATAAGCGATTTTGTCCATATCGGCTTCGTTTCGCACAACGAACGTATTTCCCGTAACCATGACAGAGTTCCCAGATGCGGTCGAATTCTGTACTTCACGGGAAATGATCTGTGCTGTTTTCCCCGCCGGATAGATCCGGCTGCCCTGCGGCAGGTCAATGAGTTCGCCACCGTGTTCATTGATTTGTGCCAAACCGCCAGAGAAATGCATATCCCCTACAGCGTCCATCGGCACGCTGTCACCGAAATGCACAGAACCATCGCTTCCAAAAGAGTAATGACTCATAGCACTGGCAGAAATCTGCGAAATTTTAGAGGAAACCGGTGCCATGACGTTTGCTTCAAACCATGCTGCTGCGCCGCTCCATGCCCCCTGCACTGTGCTCCACGCATCCGTAAACGCGGATCCGATGTCAGCTCCCGTAGTCCCTGCGCTGGCGTCAATAGGATCCCAGACGGAAGCGTCATACCAGCCCGCCACATCACTCCACTGTCCTTTGATGGACTCGACGGCTTCCTGTCCGTGTGCCTTGAGTCCGTCCCAGACGTTATTCCACAAGTCTCCGATCACCTTCGAGCGTTCTTCCGTTGCCTGCTCCATGGTTTTAGTGATGTCGTCATAGTCCTCGTAGGTCATACCGCGGGACGCATTGTCCCGATACATGGTCGCTTCCTTCATAGACTGCAGACGGCCTGCGCCAAAAGTGCCATTAGCAAGACCGTTCCCGATATAGTTGCCGAAAACGCTGCCACCCAGTCCACCGATAATCGAGCCTATCAGCGCGCCGGGAACGGCCCCTATGCCGCCAAAAGCACCTCCGATGGCCCCGCCGGCCAGCGCGCCAGCTTTGGAACCGGCATACATGCCGGCAAGTGAGCCGCCCGCCTTTAGGGCTGCAGCGCCACGTTCTTCCGGCGCTGCACGGTAGACCTCGTAAGCAGAAGTGGCAAGAGCAGCGCCCATCATGACGCGTCCGAAGATTTTTCCGTACCGGGCGGCTTTCCCTGCATCAATCTTCCCATCCGCTTTTGTACCGGGAATAGAGCCGGCCCCGCCAATGCCTGTGCCGCCAGAGCTTACCGTACCATTGACGATAACTGTGTTGGCAGACACCACCATGTCATTTAATGCACCGTTCCTGCCACCGGCAATGCCGCCAGTCTTAGGATGCAGCACACTGGAGACAGCATCGACGCCGTTCTTCGTCAACTTTGCGATCTTATAGAGCGCCCCGGCCAGCGCCCCGCCGGCTAGAACGGATCCTACGCCATCAAGCTGCAGAAACTTGTTCTTCAGATCGACGACAAGCGTCCCGACGATATCAAATACGTCACCAAAATCCAGCCCGTCCTTGATATTTTCGTTGAACCGATTTAAGAGCTTCGTACCCTCCTGCGCCAAATCGCGAAGGCCGCTAGATACGTGGCCACTCAGCAGGTTTTTCGTCAGCCCGTCCCATGCGCTGGAAAGATAGGTCAAATCGCCCGCCAAATTATCCAGGCGAGTCTTTGCCATCTTATCCGCGGCACCGCGTGAACCATCGATGGCTTTCGTCAGCCGTTCGAACTTGTCATCCGATTCGTTGACGATAGCCAGTAAACCAGACATGGCTTCCTGTCCGGCAAGATCAGAGGCAACTTTGCCCTGCGTGGCTTCGTCGAGACCTTTGAAACCTTTTCGCAAATCCAGCAGAATCTTCCGGAGCGGTTTCATCTTCCCTGTTGCCGTGTCGATAGCAGAGAACCCGCCGTCGATGTGCTGGCTCAGTGTCGCCATCGCTTCTTTCACGTCTTTTGTCGGCGATACCAGACGAGTCATCAATGCACGAAGCGACGTGCCGGCCTGTTCCCCTTTGACGCCGCTGTCTGCCATTGCGCCAATAGCGAGCGCCGTGTCCTGAATGTTATAGCCAAGAGCCCCCGCAAGCGGCGCTACATACTTGAATGTGTAACCCATCTTTCCGACATTGGTATTAGAATTGGCAGCCGCTGCAGCGAGCACGTCAGCGAATTCCCCCGCTTCATCAGCCCCCATTTTAAAAGACGTCATAGCGTCCGTTACGATGTCTGATACCGAAGCCAGATCTTCGCCAGAGGCGGCAGCCAGATTCATGATGCCAGGAAGACCGCCGATCATTTCCTCAGTCTTCCAGCCCGCCATGCCCATATAAGTGAGCGCCTGCGCCGCCTCCGTCGTGGTGAATTTCGTTTTCGCCCCCATCTCCAAAGCAGACGCCGTGAGCTTCTGAAATTCTTCGTCTGTAGCACCGGAAATCGCCTTGACGCCGGACATGGTCTGCTCGAAGTCCATGTAGCTTTTCACAGTATTATAAATACCAAAGCCGACTCCCGCACCGCCAAGCATCTGCAGCGAAGTATTCATAAGCATGCCAGAAGCAAGCCCATCAAGACTGTTTTTCAGCTTGCCGCCCTTCTGCACTAAGTTAATAGCCACCTCTTTCGAGCGGATGCTGTTCATCTGGTTCCTGATCCGGGTAATCGCAGGCGTTGCCTTATCCGTCACGGATACTGCCGCCCGATGGTTTCCCTTGATCCCAGAAAGTGCGCTGGCGGTCTTCTTGATTTCGGCCGCAGACTTGACAGCAGATGCCGCCAGCCTGCCATTGGCCGTCGTCAGCCGGTCGACCGCCGACAGCGAACCCACTACAGAAGTTTTAAAACCGGAGACGTTTTTCTTCGCGGTCTTGATGGCAGCCGTCATCTTATCCCGCATCTCGAGCGTAGCGCTCAATACATACTGGCTCATCCTATCACCTGCCTTGTCATGCCTACTGCGGCCAGTTTGGCCGCCCTCTCATCCTCTGCCTCCATAGCCGCATGGCAGAAAATCTTCTCGACTGGCGACAGTGAGAAGAAATAAGAGAGAGAATGACCATGGGAAACTAAAAAGGCCGCCGTGGCAGCCTCCCAGTTCCCTTCAATCAGTTTTTTGCGTCGTCGTGAACCTTTCGCACGATGTTTTTGCTATAACCTGCACAATCAAGAATAGCCACGGCGATCCGAGTCATTTCGCCTGCATCAAACAGTTTACGCGCAATATCCGTCGGTTCCACACACCCATAGGCCTCCTGCAGCTTGGCGTCCTTCAGATTCGGGGATACTACGCAGTTCAGCACGAGATACGCGTCTCCATCCCCCTCCGTAGCTTTGGATTCGAGCACCATCGCTGCCGTCGGTTTCTTTACCGTGATGACGCCGATGGATGTTTCCAGGTCATACGTTTCTTTTTTCGCCGCCGCTACGGCTTCTTTCATTTCGATCAGTTCTTCAATACTTACAGCCATTCTCATACCTCGCTATTCTACTGTTTCAATAAATTTCGCGTCCTCAGGAGTGAATCCGAATGGGAATTCCTTCTCGACCACTTCACCCTTCTTGAAATTCATCAGAGCAAGCTCATTAAAGAATACATTATCAATGGACACGCGTTCCTTCTGTCCATCTACGGCATCCGGATCATCCAGCAGCCCCACAAGCGTAGCTCTCGGATCATGGCCATTTTTCCACTCCTCCAGATAGGCGTTAATGTTGCGGTTAATGACAGACTTGATTGTCAGCGTACCCGAACCGGTGAGGGACACGATTTTGGAGTCTTTGGAATTGCCGATCAGCACGTCCTCGCGGTCTGCCGTTACCTTACATTCAAAGGATTCAATTTCAAAGAGAAGTTCACCATCCCACCATACTTTCCCATGGGAACCGTTCCAGCGACGGCGGCCTCTATATTTCACATCTTCTGCAGCTCTAGCCATTATTCATTGCCTCCTACATTACATAGCAAATACAATTTTCAGATCTTCCATCGCATTGACCGGCTTCACACTGCCAGCCAGTACCACATTAGTACCTGTATTGTACTGACGAATCTGCATGGCCGTCATGGTGGATGTATCTTCCCCGTGGAGCTTAGCATAATTCGCCTGATACTGTTCATCGATGTCTACCGTGTTATTGCCGTCACGGTCAAGAACATTGCCTTTGATTTGATTGAAGTACACCAGAATAGCGGTGATGAAGAGCATTTTGTGGTCATAGTCATTGATGACTTTGCCGACATAGTACTTCTTGAACGTATCACGGATATCATCGGTAATCATATCGACCGCTTCCATAATTTTGATGTAGCGGAAATCTTCGCCTTTATCTGTGGTGAAGGTAGTCAGAGAATTGCATGCACGGGCAATCTTGACTCCATCCCCATCCTGTTCATCAAAGAGAAGCAGCTGGCCTTCATCAATAAGAGAATCGATATCTTCATACTGTTCTACCTCTTCGACTTCGGTCAGCTTGAAATAGGTAGCAGAACGGTCAAGCGCAAGGCCGGCCAGAATACCGGTGATACGAGCGGTGTACTGGAGAGCAGTGTAGGTGGTATACACCGGATTTCCCTTGGAATCGATATCAGTCTTCACCTTGATGCCGCCGGTGCAGAAATTGATGATGCCTTCGTGGTCCGCTGCCTGATTAGCTACCACAGCCTTGAAAGTCTTTCTCTTGTTTCCGCGTTCAGACTTGATCCAGGAAACGATATCCTGCTGCTCCTGTTCAGTACTGTTCGGATAGCAGAGATAATTCCATTTTACGCTTTCCAGTTTTGCAAGGATACCGGCCAGTTTCTGAGTGGGTTCAGAGATGTCTGCTTTTGGCAGAGTATATACCAGGATGCGAAGCGGTGTCCCCAGCAAGCACTTTTTAATCAGATCTACATTTTCCGCGGTCAGTCCTTCATCTGGGATGTCAGAAACATCGTTGATTTTGTAGTACTTGCTGACATCAGTCTCCTCATTTTTGAGGATCATCGCCACAATGCCTCGAGCGCTGCGCTTGATGGCCGTAGTTCCCTTGGTTTTGAAATCAATCAGTACCTGTGGCAATCCAAAAACTTCAGCTTCATTTGCCATATTGTTACTCCTTCCTTAAATTGAGCGTCAGCTCTTCCATCAGTTCAAATTCTTCCTGACTCATGTCAGCGTCCGTGAACTGTAACCGGAAAATATAATGCAGCACTTCATCATGGACAGTGGTTTCGGCTTCCGGAATGGTGATGGCTCTATCTTCTACATAAAAGACAGGGCGAATCGCAAAATCGAGAATCTGACCAATATCATAAATCTTCATCCGGTCAATCCGTCCGAATAAGTCCTCATCCGGAATATACTGGATGTCAATCTCGATATTGCGGTCATGATATACGCCTTCCCCATCCACCGTTGATGTGTAGGGCTGCATTTCGACATAAAAATAAGGCGCATCCGATTTTTCTACATTATCAAAGTGCACCTTACAATCTGGAAATTTGTTTTTTAGTAACGCCGTAAGCGTTTTCTTGAGACTTCTATAGGTAATCATGAGAGCAAATCCTCCATGATGGTTTCTGCATCCGCCTTGAATTGCCTTTCCGTTTCTGCCAATCCTTCATGAAGCATCTTCGCACCGGGAACGAACCGCGTGCGGCCCTTCCTATCCTTCGCCCACCCGCCCCCGCGCTTTCGTATGCGGTGCCCGAATTCTACGTGCCCCGCATAATGCGTATTGTTGTAAACTGTAGCAGCCCCATTGGCGGTGCGGCTCCTATGCCAGCCGTTTCGAAGCGTACCGGTATCCACTGGGGTGTTGTCCTTGACACGACCGTTCAGAAGCTCCGCCTGCTGCGCGACGAACTTGTTTCTCTTAGCCAGTGATTGATCCAAAATGCTTTGCAACTTGGCATCCAGCTGGTCGAAGCCGGTGATTTCTTCGCCCATCAGGCCTCCTCCCCTTCCCGTTCTGCGTTAATTTCCTTGTGAGTAGGATAGTTCAAAGCCTTACCGGCACGAAGCAGAAACTGCTGCTCCGCTGCCGTCTGAATGGCCAGAATGTCATTAGACCGTATATCATACTGGGGGTCACAATCAATGCGGAGCTTTTGTGTCAACACATCGCCCCGATCGGACTGTTTCCCGGTCAAGCTGATTTCGTAGATGCCCAAATGACAGGGAATCTCGTGATAGATTTCATCAATCCTATAGTCGTCAGCTCCCTCTGCATCCAAAGAAGCGACTTGTCTGGACACAGTCATGCGGTCATTGTACATAAACTGTTTCAGCAACCGCTTCATTCCTACGAATTCCATGGCTGCCTACCTCCCACCTTGCGGAAACGGTTCAGCTTTGGTTTCAAGCTCTCGAAGTCTGTTTCATGGGGATTTCCAGTAGAAGATACATCAGATACCGCAAAGGTAAATTCCGTATCATTCTGTTTCAGAGATTTCAGCGGTGCTTTTTCTCCTGAAGTCTCCGCATCCATCCACTTAGTAATAAGCTCCACCGCCGTATAAATCAGGCTATCAGGGAAATCCTCTCGGTGGCAGTAGTCCATCACATCCACTACAAACTTCTCCACGTACATTCGGAGCTTTGTATCATTGATGATAGGCGATTCCTCTACCATGCCGTTATAATCCCCTTTGACCTCCATGATTTTGTCATAAATGGCCGCATCGGCTTCCTCTTGGGAAATATATTTCATCGCATCACCTACTTTCTAGGGCATCAAAAAAGCACCTGCAACTCGCAAGTGCTTTTTGTTTAAAATATCACTGTATCCCAAATTTCCTTATCAAATTGAGGAATTGCTTGCTTCGTTTTTATCGCACGCCAAAGTTTCTTCGCTGCTAATTTATACTCACTTGCAACAGGGTGTACAGGATCCAATAACGTAACACGCTCAAGAGAATGCTGTCCGAATACTTTTAAGTATTCCGTCTTTGCACGAGTTAAATCCGCCATTGCTATATCAAGATTAGTCCCGAATGCGTCTGCAGGCATATTAATCCCCCGTTTATGCCATTAATATCAGACCAGCATGTTCGCCAGCACTTTTCAACAAGTGTTTTTTAGGGTTACATCGCATCCCAATCCAAATCTGGTAAAAGACTTCTGAATGGCTGTCCATCAAGAAATGTAGCATTCATAAAGGCCTCAAAATCAGGAAAATCCCAACATTCCTCATCTTTCAATGTATCATATACGCAAATATAGTATCTTAAATCACCCGGATCGTGCTCAACAGAATATCTAATTCCTTTATACCAAAATGAATTATTATACAGTGTCCAATTTTCCATCCCATCACGTAGTTGCTTTTCGCTTAACTGCAGCTTCAATCTCATTTTTCATCCACTCTCTTTCCCTATCGCCAAGCTCTTTCCCTTTATCAGGGTTTCCCGCCCATTTACCGGAAGGTTTCTTCTTCCATTGCCAAATATGCATATGCTCTCCGACTTCTCCAAATGGATGTTTTTTGGAATTTCCATGTGGCCCGCAATGAATCTGTACTGCCATAAAACCATTGCTATCATAAAAATCAAAATCGTATTGTAAGTCATTTCTGTTAGATTGGTGCATTACTACGCTATTAGGTAATCCTCTACTTGGAGTCTGCTGATGAGCACTTTGTGCATATTTGGTAGCAATAATCGTCCCATCTTTTCGAGTAGGCCATTTCCCTTTGCCAGTTGGCACGAGTCTAGGTTCTATATAAGTATTATACCACGACTCATAGGTCATATTCTTTGGAACATGAATGGTTTTCTTTTCGTAATTCCTAGCTGTTTGAGTTCCATCTTCGTTATAGACGTCTCGCAAACTACCAGCGATAGTGCTACGACAATTCGGATGCAACGGTGGTGCATTTTCACCAGGTCGGTATTCATCAATGGAATAGACGTGACTGTCATGTGACCGGCATATAGCAGATGTACGCCTGTCTAATGTAGCAATAAAACGGTAGTATTTCATGCCGGACTCTTTGATACTGTCAGCAGCTGCACGATTCTGAACATAGTTCATTTCCGTCCGTACTAACCTTCTCGCATTGGAGAGACCGGCATGCATTTTATCTTCTACCATTTTTGCCATCTGAGGGACGGACAGCCCGCGGTGCAGCCCATTCGACACGACTGTGCGAAGGACCGCGCCGAGCTGCTGGTCATTCTTCCAGATACGCTGGCTATAAGACTTTCCGCTCCACGGAACAGCGGCGATTTTTTGTGCCGTATCATCATCAATAGCGACATTCGCCTTCATAATTCCCGTCCGTTCTACCACGTCATAAATGCCGTGGTAGAAACGATCCTTGTAGGCATCCATCAGAAAATCCGTCATGCGGTCTTCTGTCTTGCGCCCCAGCCGGTCAAGAGCCTTCAGCGTTTCTGCATAGAGCTTATCCAGACGCGAAATGCGGCTTCGCATAGCGAGGGTGTCCAGTTCCTCCGACAGAACGCTGTCGTTCTCGATCCCCTGCAGGTATTCTTCCATGCTCATCCGCCAGACGCGATATTCATCGCCCGTCAACAGTCTGTGCGCTTCTGCCATAGATAGTTTGTTATCTTTCGCGAAGCGCCCATACAGAGCAGCGATGTCCCTTTGGATGTCAGCCAGAGCCTGCTCATAATACGCCGCCAGATCGCGCTCTACGGTAGTCTGGCAACGATTGTGCCAGGCTTCTTCATAGGCTGCGGCCCTGGCGGCCCAGTATGCTTCATTCTCTGACCGCTTATCCATCATTAGCCAACCTTATGCTTCAGGGCTACCATGCGGATAGCTTTGGATTCATATACACGATTCCAATTGGTGGCATCCGCCAGTTCTGCGCGAGTTGGGGATTCCGGATTTGTCCTCTTCTTGTTGGTCCATGCTACTCCCCGTGGATGCATGATAAAGCAACGGCGGTTATAGAGCATGTCTACGCCAGCGCCGTCATCCGGGTCACGTTTGGTTTCGGTCTGCACGAAACGAACCGGAGAACCTTCGCCGTAAGCAATAGCACCGGTACCAAAGAAATAGGTGGTGTATACGCCAGCAGATACTGGGCATCCATCATCTACAATGACGCGGCGGCCCTGGTATGTATCAAATTCCACATTGGTAGAATCTCTTTCGGTAGCAATGAGGTTCTTTTTCTTCAGGTATGCTTTGGTAGCAGAATGCATCACCACAGCGGAAAGCTGATCCTGTGCATCGCCCATGAGCTGGAGGGTATCGATGACTGCAGAGGCAGAAATGTTGGCAGCTTCCCCTTCCAGTGCAGAAATGTCCAGAATATGGTCTTTCATGGAAGTAGAAGCGAATACGCCAGCAAGGATATTGATGAGTTCCTTCTGGTACTGTCTAGCCCAATAGCCTGCTACCAAGTCGCCAATAGCAGCCATCGGGTCCTTACCAGCCAGTGCGGCGGACAGATTGGAAGCACTCCATTTCTGTCTACGCATGATGGTAGTGGATACATCTTTCTTGGATGTGATTTTCTGTGCTTCGATGGTCTGCCCTTCTACGATGTTGTCAGCGTCTCCCTGCAGATCTTCGAAGAATGGCATGTTGTGAGTACGTGCTGCTTCGCTTGCCAGGGCATCGAATGCCGGGCTTCTAGTAATAATACCGGAATTGAAAAATGCAGATTTCTCCATGGTTTTCTGCACTACGTATGGATTAAACAGTTCCGGGACGATGATATCGGAAATAGTAGTTCCTGCCATTTGTATTGTCTCCTTTTAGATTAAATGGTTACTCCGGCGGCCTGTGCGAAGGCTTTGGCCTGTTCCGGATTTTCTCTGAGCAATCTTCCCTGTTCAGTGAGGTTAAACGTATCTTTTGCGAATGGATTGGTGCTGGGGTTTCCGGTTCCGCCTTTGGGGTCATACTTCGGGTTAGGTCCGGCCTGCTTAAACAAAAATGCTTTGTTCTTCTGCAGTTCCTTCAGCTGTTCGTCCAATCCGGTGATTTTTCCATCGTCACCAAGGATGAGTTTGGTCTTGTCGAACAAGCTGGAAACAATGTCCACATCCTGCGCTTTGTCCACAATAGCCAGTTTGATAGCGTCATTGATACGGAGTTCTTTCATTTTCGCATCAGCTTCCTCTTGGGCCTTCTTGTTGGCCTCCTGCAGGGATTTAATCTGGTTCTTCAATGCGTCCAGATCGCCTGTAGACTTTTTGAGGGTTTCCAGTTGTTTGTCACGGTCCGCTACAGTAGCGGTTAAGGTCTTCTTTTCCTCGTTGACCTCATTGAAACGAGATTTTGGTACATACGCACCATCTAAGAAAGCAGTCAGCGCTTTTTTCGCTGCTTCCTTTTTATCGGCTGCGATGCCCAATTCAGCAAATAATTCTTCCTGATTCATAAAATCCTCCTCCGGTTTTTACCGTGGTTCACCTGCCACGTTAGGAAATAAAAACTAGTCATCTTTCTTGCCATCCAAATCCCCTCCATAGGGATCAGCCTGCGCATCCTGCTCTTTGCGTTCCTTTTCGATCTGTTTTGCTTCTGCTTCTGGATCATCCACGAATGGATGGCGGGATAAGATCGTCTTATTGGAAACAATACCCACGGAATTGCTGCACATGGTCACAAGGTCAGAGTCATTTTTAATGGACGTTCTCGTCCATGTCTGTACGATGCCTGCTGTGTCCCTCCCATAATGCCGCAATATCGCATGAAGCAATTCGTCGAATCCCATGCGGAATTGGACTTCCATCTGCCCCGCCTTGAGCTCCAGCAGGGAATAAACGAATTTCATGGCTTCGCCGGAAGTCTTATCCAGTCCCTGCTGCTCCGGATCTACCCCCTGCCCCATGGTAAAGATCGCCTTTCTGGTGATTTCCAGCATCTTATCCCTGGCTTCTACCGGAATATCGATATTTAGAGTGGACACCCCAGACGAATCCCCTGTACCTGCAGATTCCACGGAAATGGTTTTGTAGTATTTCAGGTTCTTCAGGAATTCGTTTAGGTCTTCCCCGCCGTAATTGGTCAAAATAAAAATGACCTCTTGAATATCCTCTAGGTCATTCATGAAACCGCTTAACGTTTTGTCATAAGCGTCTATCAGCTTTTTGATTTTATTGAGATCACTGGTAGCTCGTTGATTGTTGCGGAATAGGATAAACGGCACCCGGCCGAAGTTATGGATAAACTGGTTATCCGCTTCAGACAATCCCGCATTGTAAAAATCAGCAAAGCAGCTATAAGGAGATAGCCTATCCATCGTTTCATCCGATTCCTGGATTCGATAGGCCTCACATTCCCGGTCATTCCAATACTCATAAACCTTGTAGGCATCACCGTTATCATCGTACTCACGATACACGCGGAGCACTGCCAGCAGATCATGGGACAATTTGGGCGACCAAATCGGGATAATCTCCTCACTGGGTACTACGGCATACTGGAACTTCTTATTCTCATCAATCCAGTAGTGCAGCCATCCGACCCCTGCATTGGATGCATTGGTGGCCAGCTCTTGGATTCTGCTTGCATAACTGCCTCCCAGTGTATCAGTAATCACCTTATTGACGTCATCGCTATGTGTATCAAACAAAGGTGGAGCAGTAAAAAGGTAAGACACCTTCTGATCCACCAGCAGGCTGTAAAAGCTCATGGGGATTCGATTGTCTGCCGTGCGCATGGGGTTCTCGATATCGCCCTTTGCCTCTTTCTCCTGCCTGCTGGGAGCGAATAGGATATCATTCAGGTTGTCGTAATACCTGTCAGCCGTCAGGGCCCGCTTTAAAAATTCGCTGTGACCGGTGACATATTTCTGTATCATTTTTCTAGCTACGGTTAAATCCACGTTCTCACCTCCTTAAAACCTTCACTCTAGCCCTAGCCATTTCATTCTGGCAGGCGTATCTCGTGGCATCGATAGCGTGGTTGTCTGCGTCAGGGTAGGCAGAAATAAACTGCCCCTGACGATTTCTCTCGTATTCGTAGCAGGTAAATTCCCTGTATGTGTTCGGGCACCTGCGCTTATCAATGTATATCTTCCGCCTTTCCTGCAGCCATTTGATGCCGTAAGCTACACTGTCAGGCCCTTTGCGGCATCCGATAATGTTGAAGCCCATGTCGCGTATTTCAGCAATGCTCTTCGGCTCTGCAGAGTCGGCAATGATCGGTGCCGTGAGGTGCTTGGCGCGCAGGATTTGCGCTACAGCGCGGTTCGTGAGTTTCTGCTGATATACCTCGTCGAAGATATATAACTCTTCCTTCTTGGCGTCATAGTGCATTTGAACGAAAGCCAACGGATCGACTGCAAAGCCAAAGTCTAGCCCGCAATGCCGCCTGTCGAATTGTGCGATCATCTCATCGCTCATGCGCAGATCCTCCACATTCTCGAATACGGCGCCGCCGGTCCCTGTGACTTTTCCCAGATACTCATGCTCGTAGCTCTTGAGATTCTTCCCCTTCAGCTTGTCCGCTTCCAGCAAGAACTGGCTGCCTAGCCATTCCTTCGGGACCTGCAAATAGGTGGAATGGTGTATCAGCCTGTCCGCATCGTCATAGAGCTGTTCTTCATTCACCCAGTTGTTTCTCGACTTTGGCGGATTGAATGAACAGAACTCCCAGTATTTATCACCGCCGCGAAGCAAAGACTGGTTCAGATTCCGGATCTCTTCCATACCGGCGAACTGATCGAATTCTTCAAACCACACCACGCCGATATAGCCGAACGGCGGCTTGATGGACTTGAGCTTCATGGGATCATCATCGCCCATGAAATAAATCTTCTGCCCCGTATGCTTCAGGGTGATTTCCGGCGGGGAAATCTTTGCGGAAAACAAACCATTAAGACCCATAGCATCGATTCCCCATAACACCTGCGGGTAAACCGATGTCTTGATGGTGTTCCCGACCTTTCGAAGTACGACCGCATGGCACTTGGGATTTTGCAAAAGCAGGATAGGCAACACGACACTCACAAAAGACGACTTCGTACTGCCACGGCCGCCTTTCATCCAATAATGGGTATGACGGTGATGAATGATATCTTGGAAGACGGCATCAAAAGCAGGTCCAACATGGTCCGCTACGTTAATCTCCATCATCCCCGCCTCTTTCAAACTTGAATGTAATGTGCGCCTCACCGTCAGCATCTTCCGGCCTGTCCAGCCCATAGCGTTTTGCCAGCTGCACCGCCGCTTTGATACGGTCATTGGCTCCGATCTGTTTTTCTATGATTCTCGCCACGCTGCATCCGTCGCCAACCCCTTCCACAACGACGGCCTCTTCTTTGATTTCGCCGCGCATGGAAGACGTCAGAAACTCCATCACTTCTTTCGCTTTGGCAATGCGGTTCTCCTCTATTTCCTTGAGACGTTTCTCCAAAAACGCTTTCACATAAGGCAGATCTAAGGTTTTAGATGCAATAAATCGGGCGTTCTTTTTTGAATACCCGGCTTTAATGGCCGCTTCGGTCTGGTTGCCTGTCTCTATGAAATAATCTACCAGTCGTTTTTGCTTTTCCGTTAGTTCCGTATCGGCCATTACATCCTTCACCACCTCTGTTTCTGCCAATAAAAAAGCACCCGCTATTGCAACGAGTGCTATAATTCTCACCATTTAATCGTCAAAAGGTAGTGTCGTTTCTTCCTTTTGATGACGAACCTCTTCTACCTTCAAAATGGCATATTGATTAGAAATATCTTCATTTCCGGAAATATATTGCGTTGTTTCTAAAACAACTTTTAACATATCACCTTTCCCGAACCAAACCTGATGCCTATCCATTTGCTTTTTGAAATCATCATCATTTAGAGTTGCATGAATTTTTGAATCTCCAAAAGCCAGCTTCCACTTTAAATCCTCAAAGCTTACATTAAGAATTTTTACCCATATAGTTTGCTTCGATACATTCGTTATATCATGTGGTATTTCAGGTACTTCAAAATACGAGCTTTCTTCTTTTGAAATTTGTTTCAATGTTTCTTTTGTTCCCATATTATGTCGCCTAATCTCGAAAGCATTGATTCCTTCGTGTTTTAATGGAGACAAAACCTTCTCCATGTCTTTTCTGATCCCTACATCCCTGTATAAATCAGCTACATCAGTCCCAACGATAATAGTATTGTTATCTCCTTTAAACTGAATCAATGATTTTCCAGGCTGTTCATCACTTTGGGTAATAGATTTAACTACTCGCCCACCGATTTTCTTTATCAAATCTATCAATCCACAATCAGCAGCACCAATTCCAAGGCCTAATATAGCTAATAATCCGCCAACATCTACACCTGGCGTGTTCCAAAGTCCCTGTAACTGCTGCACTAATGTCTTGATAACAGCAAGCTCGATTTCAAAAGATCCTTTATGGAAATTAGCATTTACTTTTACTGATATTTGGGAATCGTCATGATTGAGAATTTTATTTGCATTAGTAATAAAGTCACTAAATGCTAACAATGCAGGCGCTAGATCACGTACATCCATCGTCCCATTTTCAACAGCCGGCCCACAATATGCTATCGTTATAACTTTCTTATTTGTTTCCATAAAGAGCCTCCTCATCAATAAAACTATGATAACTTATTATATCAATTATCATGGTTCCTGTTAATGAGAAAGCCGCCCATTTCGGACGGCTCTTTTATTTCGTAATTTTCACACTATTATTATATCACTTTTCCTCAGGGCTTTTCAGGTCTTCTTCCTGCCATATGGCTTCCAATAGCTCTACACATCGATAGGCAGACTTCCTTGTATAATCCTTCCCATAATGCAGCCGTTCCGCCACCACCCCCCAAGGCACATGATACAGATAGTGTTCCTGCACCGCCGCCTTTCCCGGACCATCAGGCACCTTCTCCATGAGCTGATACAATTCCGCCCGATGCCGCATGACACGTTCCAGCTGACGGGCAATCTGTTCATCAATGCGCTCTCGTTCTCTCTCGATATTCAGCAGCACATCAGCCAGATCGCCCTGCTTCCCGCCAGATACTTTGTCTTTATCATATCGGATCGCCTTTACCCCGGCGTTGTCCGCTATGATCATGTCTTTCTGCCTGCGGGACGTCTCCAGCATCCCAATCTCCCTATACACCTGTCTAAGCAAATCCAATACGCTCACTGATGCCCTCCTATGTCGATGTCAATAGAACGCCAAAATGAAGCAGCGGTAAAGCCGCTACTTCATCCTGTACTCAATCCATTCCCGATACAGCTCGCAGATCGCCCCACGGCCACTACGTGGCTCTGTTGCCTTTTGTGGTGGCTGTTACTGCCGCTGGCTGCGCAGCTTCTCGAAGAAATCTCTAACCTCTTCCTCCGTCATCCTTGTTTCTCCTTCTTCTCACGCCGGTGCGCCTCCTGCCAATACCGCTTCTGACAGCCTATGCTGCAGTACTTCTGCTTTGCAGTGTTCGGCTGAAACAGGTGCCCACACTCAGCACAGAGCCTTGGCTTGTATATCTTCCCACAAAGAGACTGCCTTTTTTCATGTTTTCGCTGAAGCGCGCGCTTCTTCTTCTCTGCCATGTCGCTTGCCTCGTAGTACTTCAAGAGGATGACCGCTCCCGGATAACCGTCTGCTTCCCACCCGCAGTCAGAAAGCTGACGTGCCTTCGTCCAGAAGGCAGCGCTTGCCATCCACTCCAGATCGAAATGCTCCCGCTCGCTTGGCATGATCCCGATATGCCCATGGGCGTCGCTCTCGATCACCATGAAAAGGTAACCATTTGTAAGCATGCCAGGCCTCAGGGTATCCTTCGACAGCAGAAGCTCAGTCACTCTGGCTCCCTTTCGGAAATAGAGGATCATACTTTGGTCGCCTCTTTTCTTCCTGATGCTAGTGAGCCGCTGGGGTGCTTAAACCGCACGCCGGCTTCCTCGAATAAACACTGCCTCAGCTCCGCCGGCGTTACAAACCCTTTCTCTACTGTGTCGTAAAGTTCGAGACACATCTCTGCAAACCGCTCTTCCCGTCTGTCTTTCTTCATGAGCTCGCCGAAGTGATCATGGATCACCATCACAGGGATCGCGATCAGTTCTTCGAATAGCCTTGATACAGCCTCATTTTTTGCATGTGTCGCTAATTTTGCTGCTTCCTGTTGGACTGCCTGCGCGCACAAGTCTTTTAGATACTCCGGTTTGACCGTGAGCGTAGCGTTTTTATTCTTTTGCCGCTCGATCTTCCTGCGCACCTGTCTGCTGAGCAGGGATCCGGTTGTGTCGATCATGCTTAGCCCCTCCTTGTTAATAATATCCGTTTGCATTATCCGTTTGAATGGACGTACACCCGCAGCCCCGGCAAACTGTTTGTGGCTGTATAAAATTTTTTGCACTGAGTCATAGTTACTTGCTTATCGTCCTCATAGGCGAAGCCGTTCAGCCCGTCGAGTACGACCTTCAAGATGTTGTCAATGTCAGGCTTCCCCGGCGGAAGTTTCCCCGCCATCGCTTCTGCTTTCTTTGCCCGCGGCCATGACTTCGGGATCGGGAAGACCGCCTCGATTACGACCATCACAGCTCCCTCAAAGCGGGGCCCGTGCTGTGCTTCATAAGCCTCCGCGATCTGCCGTTCATACGACTTCGTTTTCCCCGGCGTGTAGACAGTCCCGCTTCGCGAAGAGAACCGCGGTCTCGCTTTACCCTGTACCTTTCCCGGCACGAAGAAATATACCATACTCATCGCTTCCTCCTGAGCATCCACTCGACAGCAAGGAAGATCGCGACGGACGACACCAGCGAACCTGTCAATACCCCGACAAAGAACCATCCTACACTATTCATAAGTTTTTTCCTTCTTTCTTTAGTCTTTCCGCTTCCCGCGCTGCCATAGCATCCACCTCTGTCTTTAAGGCCATCAGATCGCGCACCACTCCCTGCTGGTCGTCCTGCAGGTCAGCGACGGCCAGCCAAAGATCCCCGATCTTCCCGAAAAGGAAAGCAATCGTCGCCAGCAGCCCCATCCCGACGATGCAGACGAAGAGCAGAATTTCCCATTCATCCATTGTCTGCCTCCGCGTTGTTCAGGCTTACCATGCCCTGTATCTTACTCATGCGGATGACGTAATGCGGGCATTCGTTCATGAAAAGCCACTTATACATTTTCTGATACAGCTTTTCAAGCATCTGCTCCAAGTCTTCCTTTGAATAATCAAATACAGTCAGCTTTACAGCTTTCACTCGATCCGTACCGGACAAGTCCGCGTAGATATGCAGATGCCCATCCAGATCCTTGTCGATATAGATTTCTTTCGGGTCCGTAACGATAGCCCCGTCTTCCGCCTGAATAATAATCATAATTCCTCCACCGTATAACCGTGAAACTCCATCCAATACTGATTGATTTCTCGCATTTTCGTCAAAGCCTCCGCCTCACTCTTGCAGAGGAAGTCTTTGTTCGTCCATTGATCATCCTTCTCGATGTAGCGATGCATCTGCAGAAATACTTTCTTCTTCGGCGTTCGCCCCGTCCTGTCCGTATAGCTCCGGATCGTCAGCTCGATGCGGTCAGCGCCCTTCACCAGATGACTTCGCATGACTTTCCTCCCTCCTAAAATACAAATATGATCGAATACGGCCTTTAGAGGCTCTGGGAAGCGCCCATTTGAATAACTTATCGAATGAGCACTCGCCAATCGCTCCTAGGGGCATTTGAGCCCAACCATGGCGATTTTGGCTCCCCGCCATACCATCAAAACCACTAAAACGGATACTCATCATCCTTGGGAGGCGGCACCTGCTCGCCCTGCTTCTGATAGTCGTAGCAGCTGCTCTGCTCCATGGGCGGCCGTTCGGCCCGTGCCTCTCCGAACTGTGAGAAGTCCCCTTTGCTCTGACCGCCATCCCCTTTAGAAGATGTGCCGCCAGGGAGAACCACCGCTACCTGCTCAGCAACAATTTGTGTGTAGTACTTCTTCTTGCCTTTGTTATCCTGGTAGGAAGATGTGGAGAAGCGCCCGCGTATAGCCACCCGCTTCCCCTTCTGCAGATAGTCCCCGCAGGATTTTGCAAGCTCTCCCCACACCTGTACGGGTACCCATTCGGTATATTCCTTGTCGCCGCTTTTAAAACTGGACGCGATTGTGAATTTGCAATACGGCTTGCCGTTTTTCGTAAGTTTCATTTCCGGGTCGCGACCCAGATTCCCTGTTATGTAGCACTGGTTGTCCTTAAGCACAGTTCTTTGCCTCCATCTTTAATGCGCCTTCCGGGCTGTTAATTTCAATCATTTCTGTTTGCCTCCTTCTAAAGCCATGCTTCCGGAGAGAGAAGCGATATAGCTTTTGACCTTGCCGTCCTGCAGGAGAGCCCTGTTGTGGCGCTCTGCCTTGTGGGATTCCTGCAGCATGGCATACATTTTCAAAAACTGCCCGCGAATCACTCCGGTCTCATTTGCCGGAGTGGCACAGATTTCCTTCCACCCCATCCGCCGGATGACCTCCGCCGCCGTGGGATCCTTGATCTTCGGCTTGCCGTAGCACCCGGTGCGAGAGATTTCCCGCACCACCTCTCCCCATCCCCTGCCGGCATCCGGCGGCTCCGCTCCTTGGGCGGCCTTGTAAAGGGCCTCCGCACGGCTCCGGATCTCCGCTACCGTTGGCAAAAATGGGGATTCTTTGATAAGGGCTTCGATGGCCTTGACCAGCACCGGCTCTGGAATATCCTTCGTCATCAGCAAGTAAAGCCTTGCCTGCTCGGTCGTGAACTTCGGCCATGCCGCCCTAAGCATCCCAATGGCTATTGCATTCTGGGATGGATCTGTCGAGCTTTGAGAGTTCATTGATTAAATCCTCCATGCTGTCATTTCTCCGCGGAGCAGCCTGCGCCTCTTTCAAGGCATAGAACCCCTGCCACCCTCGCTTGATGCTTTGCGATACAATGGCAACCATCATCAGCTCATCGCCGCCGGACAGCTGCTGCAGGTCCTTGAGGTTGAGCTCTGCCGCCTTTTCGGTCAGCGGCTTCTTCATTCTTATCCTCATCTCCTGCCATTCCTTGAGCGCAGAGAGCAGATCATGGTTTCCGCTGGAAAACCTTTCGAAGAGGAGGATCACCCCTCCCTTTCCCCCTTTGGGGGGTAGGGGGGTATTATATTCTTCCCTTCTTACATTCTTACTATTCTTACTTTCTTTTTTATTGTTGTGCCCTTCGTGTGCCCTTCGTGTGCCCTCGCTGTGCCCTTCGTGTGCCCTTCGTGTGCCCTCGCTGTGCCCTTCGTGTGCCCTCGCTGGGCCCTCGGCTGTGCCCGCTTCGCCTTCATAGAGCTGATATTTCCGCCAATTTACTATATGTATGAGGGTTCCAGTGTGTGCCCTTTTGAGTGTCCAAAATCCCAATTTTTCGAATCTGGCTAGTGCTCCACGCACAACCTTATGGCTCACATCATCACCGGCCCGGTCAGCCAAATCACGGGTACTGATAAAAACCTCGCCGGACTGGATGGTGAATTCGTGGCCCAGCACATCCCACTTCTTCGGCGTCCAAGCGGCCAGGAACATGACAGTCATGAGCACCTTCACCTGTGGGCCGGTTGAATTGACGAAAATGGGGTCGTCAATCATCTTGCGATACAGCTTTATCCAGTTTCCTTCTGCCATGGCCTCCGCCTTCTTATGCTTTTACTTCGCTGATTTTCGGATCCACGTTCTGCGGTGCCTCTTCAGGCTTGTCTGTCTCGTTGTCGATGGTGGTGTACATCTCATTCGGCTCATCGGCCATGTGGTCGGAGAGAGTAGACTTCACCGTCTCGTCCGTGGCCACGGCGCGGGCGAACTCTGTCTTGAGAGGCGCATATTTCAGCACCTTCTTCAAAACCGTTTTCTTGGCCATCTCGTCAAAGTCCGTCTGCCATGGGCCGCTGCGGTAAGCCTTGGATTTTTTCATGGCAAACTTTTCCACGTCCTCGCGGCTCATGACCTCAAAACCAATGCCGCCGTTTTTCAGCTTCAGCACGGCGTAGTACATGATGACGTTGCCCCGGTCCTTCACAGCGGGCACGTGCTTCAGCTTCGGCTCCAGTCCATATTCATACTCGAAGGTGTCATTCTCGTGCACTTCGTGAGCCTGGATAGAGCTGACCTCTCCGGATCTATAAGCCAGATCCATGAGGCCTTTATACCCAAGCTGGAACTGGCACACATTGCCGTAAGGGATGAGGTAAGCCTGCCCCAGGGGCGTGTTCGGTTCCACCCCCAGCTGGGCCGCCTGCATCATCGCGCCAAGGAAGCTCTGGGGCGTGCATGTCTGCAGTTTCGGAGTGGAGGAAAGCGCCGTCAGCACCATTCTGGTAAAACGCTCCGGCGTGATGACGGAAGGGAGTGCCTTCCTGATCTGTGGCTCCATAGCCGTGATAAGTCCTTGCATGGTAGTCTTAGCCCCGCCCTGCTGAATTCCTGCTTTTCTTTCTGTAAGTCCGCCTTTCGTGTTCATAACGTTTTGCTCCTTTCTCAACATTCCGGTAAGACGCCCAGATAAGGGCGCCACCAGAGGAAATCAGAATCGATTGATCAAAAAATCCGTGTAAAATATCTGCCGCCGTACCGCTTAGCCTCCGGGCATCCCAGTGTGCTGGATCACCCACTTGCAGCCGGTTGAAATCGTCCTCAGTCATTGGCTTTGATGCTGAAACGGCGGGAAGGTTTACCGATGGTAATGCAGCCTTTCTCCTCCAGCAGCTGGTAGACGTCAGGGGCCTGCTTCTTGATCTTTGCCAGAGGGACCGAAGGACGGCCAGCCTGTGTCTTCCAGAGGACGCGGTAGTGGTCTGTGGTTCCCTCTTCGGCATTGCCTAGGAGAGCCTTCAGCCGGTTTTCCTTTTCTGTAATCTGCTTTTTGAGTGCGTCCATGATGGCCTTGTCATTCTCTAGGGACTCGATCACGTCCTCCGCACTCGGCTGCAGAACAACAGAGAAATTAGGATCGCCGCCCTTGTACTGGGCAGAGAGAGCCGCCGCGCAGCTGTCGGATCCGTCCACGGGAGGCGGGGTCTTGGTTTCCACCAGCTTCCAGAAGTCTGTCTCCGCCATAATGAGATGCTGGATGTCCTCTTCGTTCCGTTCAATCCGCTTCCACTTGGCTTCGTTTCCACCGAGAAGAACGGCAATGTACCAGTAGTCTGCCCCCGTCACTGCCATGTAATGCAGGCACTGGCAGTAGTACGCATCCGGAATCTCATCATCCTTCCATTTCCGATACTGTCTGACACCGGCAGTCTTGATTTCAAGACCGGCATTTTCACCAACCACCGTGCGGTCCACGTTGGCCAGCATGAACGGGTATTCCTTGCTCCGAAGTGTCCCCAGCCGTTTCACCTTCCTGCCAGTCTCTTCCTGGAACCAGTCAGCAATGTTAGCTTCATTCTTGGTGCCCCAGTATACGTATTGATTGTCCGACAGGTCCGGCGCTTCCGCCTGCCCCGTCTTCTCCAGCCAGAGCTGGTATGGGGATTTATATGGGTTCATCCCCATGATGACAGCCGCATCACTGCCACCAATTCCAAGGGCTCTTGCCTCAAGCCATTTTTCATGGTCTTCTGCATCTTTGACCGATAAAATCAAATCACAGTTTGTATATGCCATTTCTTTTCCTCCTATTTCTGGTATAATAGAGGCAGGAATGAGTACCAAAACCTTCCTGCCCGAGCCTTAGCAGTAGCCGCTGCCAAGGCTCTTTTTCTTTTCACTGCAGCACCGCCATTAGCAGGGTGTATGCCGCGGCGCACACCAGCGTCAGCGGATAGATCACCACTTCCTTCCAGAACCTCTTTCGTGCGGTGCTAGAATCGTATTTTTTCGTGGCTACTTGAGAGGCGAGAGCTGCGGTTCTCGCTTCTTCTTGCTCGCGGGCGTCCATCATTCGATGGACGATCTCTACTGCTTCTGCATTGGTCATGATTTCCTCCTATCAGCCTTTCCATACAGCGATCCCTGACGCGAATGCGCGGATTCTTCTGATTAATGGCTTCATGGTTCTCACTCCTTTTTAGTCATTCATGATCCTTCTGCTATAATGTTCCTAGAAAGGAGGTGATTTTTATGCTTGAAACCATCTTTACGGGTATCGGGTCTCTGTTCTTATGCCTAATCAGTTACTCTTACAACGCATGGAGGCATACAGTTAAAGAAAACCGTAAGGTTTACCTTCAGTATCTTTGGCAGCTGTCCTTGAACGAGACACTCCTCCATGAAATGCAAAACGGGGCTATGACATTTGAATCCGGATGCGCGAAACTTAAATTGCTTGAGCCATATACACTTCGTTACATTCATGCTTTTGATGACCAACTATCAGCACAACTATTGAGCTATAACAATAAGCTCCTTATTCCAGTCGCCAAAGGTGTTTCTTCCAAAGATGAAGTTGATGACCTACTCGTTATTACCCAAATTTGCAGGCAAAACGTTAAGCAACATCTGACATTCAATGATGAAGTAATAGGCCCATTGTCTATTCCCAGCTTCTTCTGTTACGTTGGACTCCCCGTACTAATTGATTGGATTGTCAAGAATTATTTATCCCAGACTGCCAATGATGTAACTAACCACACCAAGTCCAATTAACCAAGCAAGCCCCAGCATTGGAGTTATCCAGTCGCCTCCAGTAAAAGCCCTATACCCTGCACAAAGTATGAGCCCTACCAAGCATCCCCAGATACCGTACAGTAAGCACCTATTCTCTTCGTGAAATTGTGCCCAGTACATCAGACAAATTTTCTTCTTCAGATTTTTCTGTTCTTCTGCTGAAAGCGCATCCCACCGGTTCAATTTTTCTAAATCCTGTGGATTCATTTCCCTTCTTCCTCCTCAGCCCGGCTCGTTGCTGTCTTCATCCGGAATCTTCAGTTCAAGCTTTACGGTTTCTGTAAACTCGCAGGCTTCTGCGCTGGTCATGATTTATTCGCCTCCCTGATTTCGGTGACCACTCTGGATGCCGCCATGTATCCGGCAGCTGCCCCCTCACGGAGCCGTGCCATCGTGTCTTTCGAACACAACCTGGCACTTTCCGCCAGATTCATATTGCGGGTTTCCTCGTGGCGCAAGAAATGTGCCATGGTTTCGATCATCGCCTTCGACTCCACCATCTGCATGGCAACGGCAAGGGCGTCAGCCTTGCCTGTCAGGTAGTCACCGACGCATTCATCTTTGCAGGCGACCTGCTCGACGCCTGCATCCGCGCGAAGCGCTCCTAGTTGTGCGAGGATCACTTCTCTCATTGCTTTTCCTTTCATTTCGTTCCTCCTTTAGGCCGTCTCATTCTTTCCCGAAGCCTCTTTTTGCAGTCGTTTGAGCTGGCTGCGGAAATCAAATTCATTGCCGCGGTCACCGCCTTTGATGACGCGGCAGTGGTTCCTTTTCTCTTCGGCGATCTTCCGCTTTTCCACTTTCGCCTCCGCCTTGAGGCGCGCCATTCCTCCTTTGAAATCAAAGGGGCGCGCCCCCAGCTGCTGCTCTTCCCACTTTTCCTTTGCGGCGGCCTGCGTAGCCTCCATTTCCGCCTTCATGGCGATCTTGAGGTCTTCAAGCTCAAACTTGAAGGCCTTCTTCCCGTTGTGGTAAAACGGGAAAGCTCCCTTGGCAATGAGCCGCCGGATCTCACCGTACTTATAGCCGGTGAGCTTGGCAGCCTGCGAGATGTTCACCCACATATGAGCCTCCTTTCTACCTAAGCTCTGGGATCTGTCGCAGAATATCCCAGATCGCGGTATGCGGGGCGTCCATAGAGATGTTTGCCCATCTCTCGCCCCATTCGAATGTCGCATTGACCATACAGTCGCTGGCACCACGATCGAAGATTTCGAGCGAAATGAGCGGCACGCAGGCTTTCTGCAGTGCCTGACAGAGCAGCCCGACCGCCTCTGCGCGGGCTTTCTTCTCTTTGGTGATTCTCTCGCTCCATTCTTCATCCGTCATGGTTCTTCCTCCATCCTCTTTTCGATTTCCTGTAGGGCCCATGTGGCGCCCTCAGCGATGCCTTTCATGAACCAAGTGTCTGTTGTATTACGGTACTCGTGGTCTTCTTTTTTATCGTTGTCAACGTATTTATCGATACACGCCATGTCTTCCACCCCGAAGTAGCCATGGCGCTTGATCGCGTGGCGAATGTCCCCCGCGATGTCGATGATCGCGACCTCCTGCCCGCTAATCTCCGAAGCTTCTTCTCCGTCCGCCTCGTCGAATTTCTTGTGAAGCTCGTTCAGCTTTCTGATCAGGATTTCAAGCACCTGACCCGGATCTCTCAATACTTTCATGCTTGGTCCTCCTTCCTACCTGAGCATCGCTTTTAAATGTTACATTCTGTGGCACTCTTGCTCAAAAAAAATACTCTCTACCGTCCTACCATAAAACCTAGCCAGTTTTACCTTGATCTCGTCGCGGGGAATTCGCTTTCCGGTTTCATACATAGTGAGGGCGGAAATACTAATCCCACATGCGTCGGCTACCGCACTTCTTGGTGCCTTACCACGCAGTTTTCTTAAAGTGCTACCTATTGTTATTGCGTTTGGCATTATATCACCTCCGTTCGTTTGCCACGTTTCGTGGCTATGTTTATAATGTACCACTCGCCACACATCGTGTCAACACATTTCGTGAATTTTCTCTAGATTATCACCACGTTTCGTGATATATTACCTATGATGACATATTTTATAAGGAGGCCTATCATGAAATTTCACGAACGTTTGAAATCCCTTCGCTGCTCTAAAAACATCACGCAAGGGGAACTTGCAAAAATGACAGGGTTAAGCCGTAGTGCCGTAAGTATGTATGAATCTGGGAAGCGACGCCCTGACTATGAGACACTGGAAAAGTTAGCTGATTTCTTTAATGTTGATATGGATTACTTATTAGGCAAGAGCGATACCAATACAGATATTTTCAAACTCAAAAACATTGTCCCCATTGAAAGACGCATGGTCCCCATCATCGGGCAGATCGCCGCCGGAAAGCCGATATTAGCTGATGAGCATATAGAAGCCTTTCTCCCCTGTGATACTGGCGTACACGCAGACTTCGGGCTTGTGGTAAGCGGAGACAGTATGATAGGCGCCGACATCCATGATGGTGACGTGGTATTCATCCGCAGCCAGCCCCTCGTGGATGATGGCCAGATCGCCGCCGTCCGTATCGACGACGACGCCACACTAAAACGCTTCTACAAAAATCCAGACGGCTGCACCCTCGTGTCTATGAACCCGCAATATCCGCCGATGATCTTTAACTCTGACAACTGCGATTCGATTCAGATCATCGGGCTGGCGGTGGCGAAGTATTCAGTGATTAAGCAATAAAAAGAGACCATTTTCGTGAGGTCACGAAAATGGTCTAGGCGTGAGTTGTTGCAAATTTTGCAGCAGCTGATTGGTGAACCATTCCGTGCACGTTTACGAGATGATTTACATTTCTACTATTTCCCGACATATTGCGAATATTCTCAATGAAAATGAGCTAAACGAGAAAAGCAATTTGCGTTTTTTGCAAATTGCAAAATAGGGCATTTATTTTTTACAAGGAGGTTGCCATGACTCGGAATCTTACAAATTCAAAATTAGATAGACAAAATATATTAAACAATGAATTTGCTATTTCTACTATTCAAGACCAAACAAAAATCGCTGGCATTATGTTTGAGGGGCGAATTCGCTTTACTAAAGGCATGGTTGCTAAGTATTTTAATGTAGATGTACGTACTATCGAAAGGTATATTAGCGATAACCTTTCTGAAATTAGCCAAAATGGGTATGAAATTATCAGAGGTGCTAGATTAAAAGAGTTCTCTCGTGCGATAGATAATTTAAATGCTCCCGACATTGATGTCGGGAGCATCAGCAATCGCACTTCTCAAATATCATTGTTTGATTTTAAGGCATTTCTTAATATTGCTATGTTATTAGTAGAGAGCGAGTCAGCTCGCGTGATTCGTCAAATTATTCTCGATATCATTATTGATTTGATTAATCAAAAAACCGGAGGAAAAACAAAATATATCAATCAACGAGATCAAGACTTCATTACCGCCTTTTACCAAGAAGAAAATTATAGAAAAGAGTTTACCGATGCGTTAAAGAATTACGTTGATATGGGAAATACAAAATATGCAATTTATACCGATAAAATATACCAAAGCATATTCCGTGAAAAGGCTAGAGAATACAAAAAGGTTCTTCATTTAAGCAAGAAGGAAAAGGTTCGCGATACTTTATACTCAGAAGTATTGGATCTTATTTCGTCCTATGAATGTGGCCTTGCATCCATGATTAAACAGCAATCTGAAGCATTAGGGCATAAGCTAAATAACTGGGAACTAAGTGATTTATTCACTGGTTTTGAATCTTTGCCCCTGTGGAAACCATTGATTATACGAGCTCGTACCAAGATGGCAAGCCGCGATATGGCTCTTCGAGATGCTTTTCATTACCAACTAAAAGAATATATTGCTCCTTTACCGCCAGATGAGTACGAGCGATTTCTTGGCAGTGAGAGTGATGAATTAGAGGCTTTGCTAAAAGAAAATCGAGACGTATTGAAACGTTTGAAGGATCGTGGATAGTATGCCAGAAGTAAAATATAGATATATTACATTGGAAGAAGCGTGCGAAATTCATAGAAAAACCGTCGACTACAGTGGCGGAGGCCTAATCCAATCGAGAGAATTGGGAACTTTGGACGGTGTCTTAAAAAATATTCAGATAGATTCTTATTATCCCACCATAGTGGATAAATTGACTCATTTATTTTTCTGTGTATGTGAATTTCATTGTTTCGCTGACGGGAATAAACGCTTAGCTATAACGCTCTGTACTCAATTTTTGCTCTTAAATGGATATCTTAATATCGCAAGAGACTTTATTCCGAAAATGGAAAATATCAGTTACTACGTTGCTGCTGGGAAAATCTCAAAAAATTTGCTACACCAAATTATGGAAAGCGTTATGGATGGTTCTTTCGATGAAAATGAATCATTGCAATTGTCTATTTTAGATGCAATCAAATAGACTTTTGTTTCATCTAATTTAGTTTCAGAATTGGCCGTTTTTGAAACTAAAGGCTCTCTGATTCATCGCTTAATATCAATTTCCCATTTTTTGAAACTAAAGACATGCTAACAAGGTGGGAGAAAGGAGCTCGCTATGCCGGGACGATATAAAGAAGGAACGGTTCACTGGGAAGAATCACGGCAGCGGTGGCGCGCCTTCGTCTCCGTGGATGGACGCCGCTATTCGAAGCGGTTTCTTAGCCGCGATGAGGCACTGGCGTGGACACAGAAGATGCGGCTCGCCGCGCATGATGGATCCTTCGTAGCGCCCTCCGCCATTTCTCTGGGCGAATGGCTCATCAAATGGCTGGGAACATATAAGAAGCCCACGGTAAAACCTTTGACGTATGAGCGCTATCTATTCACCGCAAACAAAGCGCTGCCGCTCGCTGGGATCTCTCTTCAGAAGCTGACGCCCACCATGCTTCAGGAGCTCTACAATGCCCTGACGCCCGACTGTGCCAAGAAGCTCCATGTGCTGCTCCATGGTGCCATTCAGAAGGCATGGGAGCTGGGGATGGTCAGAAAAAACGTGGTCACCTTCGTAAAGCCGCCCCGCGTCATCAGGCAGGAGAAAGGGATCTTTACCAGCGAGGAGCTAAAGAAGATGATAGAGCTGGCAGAGTCAGATCCGAAGCTAAAGCCCTATGCGCTCTTTCTGCTTGTGGCCATCAATACCGGCATGCGCCGCGGGGAGCTGCTCGGTCTTCGCTGGTGCGACGTCGACCTTGAAGAGCGCACTCTTTTCATCCGCCAGCAGGTACAGACGCTTTCAGGTGGTACGCTCATCATAGACACTCCGAAGACTGCCGCGGGCAAGAGAAAGATCTCTATCCCGGCCAAGGTGTACCAGGAACTCAAAGAAGCGAAAGCAACGCTTCCCACTATAGACGAAGAGGAGCACGACCTCGTATTCCTAAACCGCGCCGGGACGCCTGTCCGTCCTGAAGCGATAGAAAAGATGTGGAAATACCTCATGTCCAAATCCGGCCTGCCCTACAGGAATTTCCACTGCCTGCGGCATACCCACGCTACGCTGCTGCTGGCGAACGGCATCCCCATCATCGAAGTCTCCCGCCGGCTGGGACATAGCAGCGTGACACAGACGCTCGACATGTACGGCCATGCGATTCCCTGCTATGATAAAACCATCGCCGAGAAGATCGACGCCATTTATAATTAACCAAACAAAAAGAGGCATCTCATCGCGAGATGCCTCTTTTCTAGTCTGCAAAGTCCCAACGGGGACCAACTGCGCCCAAATTGTGCGCCCACTCAATGTGCGCCCAAATGCGCTATTTTATTTTGCCCGATATGATCGGAGAAATTCTGGTGCGTCTAGAGGGATTCGAACTCTCGACACCTGGTTCCGGAGACCAGTGCTCTATCCACTGAGCTATAGACGCTTAACAAGCGTTATTATAGCATATGGAGAGAAAATAAGAAAGGGGAAAAGATGTCTTGCTTTTGCCCGACAGGACGATACGAACCAGATCCCGCTCTCCTCCAGTGCCGGATCCTCCAAAACTATTTTTCTACAAATACTCTCGGGATGCGCTTCAGGTCGCACATGATTTCATGCGGGATGGTCTCGGCCGTAGCAGACACTTCATCGACAGTGATTTCTTCCTCTCCCTGCTTGCCCATGAGGATGACTTCATCGCCGGGACGGACTTCGTCATCGCAAGCGACCATGAACTGATCCATACAGATGCGGCCGACGATCGGGCAACGCTTACCATTGATGAGGACGACGCCCTTATTGGAAAGGCTTCTGTGCCAGCCGTCCGCATAACCGATCGGGACGGTCGCAGTCTTCATATCCTCTTTGGCGACATAGGTACCACCGTAGCCGATGGCTTCGCCCTTATGCAGGGTCTGGACATGGGTGACATGGCTCACGACGCTCATCGCATACTTGAGGTCGAGCTTGTTCGTCATGACGTCCGATGGCTGCGGCCCATAGATGATAATGCCTGGACGGGCAAGGTTATGCCAGCTTCTCGGGATATCAATGACACCGGCACTGTTGGCGGAGGAGATCACGAAGTTTTCATCGACCGGCATGTAGGAGATCGCTTCATCGAAGCGATCGAGCTGTTTCAGTGCGGCATCCTTTTCTTTGTGGTCCGCCGTCGCCATATGGGTGAAGGTGCCATGTGCGTGGATGTGCGGATAGGCTTCGAGCTTTTTAAGGAGCGCAGGTACGTCCTCCGGATGAGTTCCGATGCGGTTCATGCCCGTATCGATCGGCAGCATGACTTCGATCGTTTTCTTCGAAACAGCGGCGATGGCTTCCAGGGCGTCAAGATCGACGGTATCATCGATCGGCATGATGAGGTCTTTATTCACACCGATAGGCATATCCTCCGGCAGCGGCAGTCCCAGTACATAGATCGGGCAAGTGAATCCGGCGTCGCGCAGCTCCGCTCCTTCTTCCACACGGGCAACAGCAGCAGCGACGTAGCCTTCCTCGAGGGCGATGCGCAGCGTTTCCTTCGCGCCATGTCCATAGGCATTCGCCTTCACGACAGCGAGCGCATTCACTTCCTTCGGCAGATGCGCGCGGATGACCTTCAGATTGTGACGAAGCGCATTCAGATTGATTTCCATGTAAGAAACCGGCATTTGTATTCCTCCCATTCTTTTCTGCCGTCGGCAGAAATGAAAAGCACCGCGCCAAAAGCATCAGGGCGATGCCTGATACTTTGAAGCCTCGGTGCTTCCTTTTATTTTTATGCATCTATCATACCGCGATTGGAAGGAAATGGCAATGGGACCGTTTAAGAAAACAAGCTTCCCACAAGCGGGATCCATGCCCATGTCAGGAAGCCATAGAAAAGCAGTCCGGCCGCCAATCCCACGATAGCCCCATTGATACGAATACCTTCCAGCTCATGATGCACTTTCGACTCGATGAATTCATTCAGTTCCTCTTCCCGAAAGCTTTCCAGGACTTCTATCATAGACCATGATAAGAAACCATGCTCATAGGTGATGATCTCTGCGATCAAATCTCTTCCGATAGTATCCAGCTTCTGTCTAAATTCTGAGTCTTCTGTAAAAGAAATACTTTGCTCTATAGCTGGTTTCAATTTTTCTGCCAAAGCTGGCACACCCCAATGGTACTGAAAATCAGAAATCCCCTCGTCTATCCGTTTTTCCAAAGGGAAGGAAGCGAAGAGACCCCGCCCAAATTCCTGCAGCGCCTCCAACGTAGCCGGTTCTTGCAGGAAACGAGCGACCAGAAGATCCCACTGTGACAAAAGCTCCTGATGAAACGGATTATCCTCCCTTTTCCATGCTTCCATTTCTTCGGCTAAAGCATCCAATGCCGCCTCAGCCAACTGGTCATAATCGATCGCGCCAAACCATTTCCCGAGCGCATAGCCGATAGATCCCAAAAAGCCTTTCTCTTCCCGGTCGCCTGCCTTTCTCAGCTGCTCTGCCAGTTTGTGTCGAAGGGATGGTTCCTCTATTTTCCGTTTTCCCTCCTCCAAAAGACGAAGAAGCCATTTTTCCCGATTCATCTCCTGCCGGAGCCGCCCTTGCGCGAAAGAAATAAAAACAGGCAGCCATTTCTGCGATTCACTCCGTCCCCAAGTGGCTATTTCTTCTATATGGGTAGACAGAAATTCCACTGCATAGGTAGCTCCCTTCACTGCCAATGTTTGAGAAATAGATTCTCTGTGACTGGTAAGCCATGGAAGACATAGATCCGTCAAGGAAAGACAGGATATCTTTGCCAGCAAATTCTTCGGGCTCAAAAGGCTCTGATTCATTTCTACCACTTTTTGAATAATCCGCTCCCGGTTGGCTGGAACGAGCGGCTTGATAGGGAGAAAATGTTTCCGAAAGAGTGCCTCTACGGCAATGAAATCTGCTGCGCATCCGATACAGCAGGACTGGGCCATGAAATAAACCAGGTCTGCCCAATACGTGCCCTGCCAGGGACTTCCCTCTTTGAGCCAAAGAGAAAATAGCAGAAAAAGCAGTGAAAAGAAACAAATCCCATTGGCCGTTTTATATCGTTTCATTTCTACGCCTCCTTATAT
>OGDF01001022.1_pt1 | contig 42781 bp, 57 predicted proteins | sample 1570141 | NCBI WGS metagenome assembly OGDF01 (sample SAMEA4370581, study PRJEB24528) | human gut metagenome
AAATAAATAAAATAAAGCCATGCATCAGCAAGACATCACGGAAATAAGCTTGTGTTCCTTTTAAAAAGTCCCAAGCATTACCTAAGCTACGTTTCAAATAATTCATCCTATCACCTGCTCTTCACATTGTAGCGCAAATCTAATGAAAAAGGAAAGGGTGCAGTGTGTTTTGCAGACCCTTTCCCAGATTTAACATTGTCAATCAATGACTAATTTTACAAAATAAATATTATCCAAGAAGACCACTTAGATATTGACCTCCATAAATCAAGGCCATACTATATAAGAAAATCGACAGTGGTTTAGCAATCAAAATGATTAGTGTATATCGTTTCACTGACATGTTTGTCAATCCAGCCATCAAACATAACGCATCGTCAGGAGCAACTGGAAGAAAAATAGCTAGAGCAAACAGCTTCTCAAAACGGTTTTGATTATCCAGCCAGCCAATATATTTGTTATATGTCTTATCGCTAATCATGGAAAGTATGAATGGCTTTCCATAACGACGCCCTAGCAGAAAAATGATAATCGAACCAATGCAGATTCCAATATAGTTATAGATAAATCCAGCATAAGGGCCAAATATCAGGACACCAGCTGCAGTACTGATCCCTCCAGGAATGATTGGAATAACTACTTGCAGGATTTGGATGAAGACAAAAATAATCGGTCCTAAAATGATGGAATCACCTACTAATCCTCTTAACGCATTCAAATCTTTGAAAACACCTAAATTAATAAAATAAATCGTCAGCGCGATTGATAGGCCTAATCCGATAATGGATATGAAATTTATCAGTTTTCGAGAGGCAGCAATATTCATTATTCATCAACTCCTTAGAGGTTCTTTGATATCTATACTTTACTAGAAAAGCAACTGTCTGCGCCACTTTTTAAGATGACAGAAAACAAACAATTTTGTAAGTTCATCATACGTTCATTATAAGTATAAAAGAATAATCTCAAAAAAACATCCAACTAAAGACTTATTTAATATCTTGTTTTTTCAAAAATAGAAAAAAGATAGAAAACGTTAACAATTATGCTTGGAAAGCATACTGATGGAATAAACTAAGCATTGGACAGGTTAAAAAATGGGGCTTAAAATAAAATGCGAAGAAACAATAGATAATGATGTAATTAAGAACAATGTTCGAATCACCTAGCAATCACGAACGGAGGAAATAAAAAAATGGCAGAAAAACAAACCGCAGGAAGAGATCAATTGGGGGAGTTTGCACCAAAATTTGCAGAATTGAATGACGATGTTTTATTTGGACAAGTATGGTCAAGAAAAGAATTATCTCCTCATCAGCGTAGTATCATCACCCTATCTGCTTTGATCTCAGGAGGGAATTTTGAACAATTGCCAGCTCATCTGAAAATTGGCAAGCAAAATGGCATTACTAGTGAAGAAATAGCAGAAATCATTACCCATTTAGCTTTTTATGTAGGATGGCCAAAAGCTTGGTCAGCTTTTAGTTTAGCAAAAGAAATCTATCTAGAAGAAAATAGAGAAGATAAGAAAGAGGCGTAAATGATGACAAAACACGAAGAAATACAAAAAGGCGTGATTTTTCCAGCAGGTAAAAAAAACGAAGCATACGCTCAAGTATTTACCGGACAAAGCTATCTGAATATGTTAGTAAACGATCCCGAAGTTTCTGTTGGTGTAGGGAATGTAACTTTTGAACCAGGCTGTCGCAATCACTGGCATGTCCATACAGACGGCTATCAAATCTTACTTGTGACCGGAGGAGAAGGCTGGTATCAGGAAGAAGGAAAGCCAGCAAGACGATTAATGGCTGGAGATGTCGTCGTAACGCACAAAGGGATCAAACATTGGCATGGTGCGACAAAAGACAGTTGGTTTGAACATTTGGCGATCACTGCTGGTAATTCAGAGTTTTTAGAACCTGTAACAGATGAACTATACAAAGGATTGGAAAATCAATAATATCAAGCTTAGAACAGCTCCTAAAAGTAGATTTTTAATCGAACTTTCAGGAGCTGTTTTAGGTGGATGAAGCTGTTTTGTAAAATAGGTTAATAATAGGGGCGAGGAGAAGCACGCCGGAAAATCTTGATATTGATAATCGGCTGGGCATACATGATTTCCACATCGTCAATCAAACTACCTAGCAGATGATAATCTTCCCAATCATGTCGAGGATTACCTAATAGCTCCTGATAGTAGATTTCCATGCTAGGGTCTCGAGGATGGTTCAGCAAATCAGCAAGTACATCTAGATCTTCTGGCTGAGTTTCTGTTGTGCCCTGTATTTCTATGAAAAGTCCCTCCTCAGCAAATTCTACGCCAATACGTATTTCAGTTATTTCGTGGGAATATAGATAAGTAAGAAGCTCATCGATGATTCTTTTTGATAATTCTTTTTCCAAGTGTCTTTTTTTCCTTTCTGACAGCGGTAAAGTTATCTAGTATCGGTACAAGGATGCCTGCAACGAATCCAGTTGAAAAACCACTGTTATATAAATTGAGTCCTTCGTGCAAAGTGCTGACGTTATGGACAAGAGCAATATGTAACATACCAGCTATTACACCGTAAAAACTGCCGTAAAAACCGCTTATGGGCGCGAGGCCTGTCCCAAACACAGCGGCAACGAGCATGCCGGTGCTGGTGATTTCATGAAATGTCCCAAACAAAGAAGCAAGAAAGATTCCGACTAGTATCGGAAAACTGTTTTTCAAATGACAACCAAAAGCACTGAAACCAACTGCAGATAAAATAGCACCGATGACAGGTCCATTTAACTTACCACCAACCAGCAAAACATAAGAAGAAAGCATTAGACCAACTAGCCCCATGTTGATCAAAGTAACACCGATACCAGAATTAGCAATGAAATCAGTTGTCAATTTTCCAGATGAATCGAAAATTTCTCGAATCCCCGAAAGCCGAAAGGAATTATAATAGAAACCAATTCCGACTGTCAGCGAAAAAAAGCCAAAAATAATCCAAATGAGAGGAAAGTGATATTCATTGAAAACCAATGTGTTTTCGACGATTGAATAGCTGAATAACCTCAAAACAGCAGTAAAAGTCATCGCAATCAACCCAGAGGTGAATCCAATATTATAAAGTGTGAATCCACGATGGAAAACTAAAGTTTGAGCAGCTAAGGGCGGAAGAAGTAGACCAATTGCTATGCCAGCTAAATTCCCCAATAAAATACCTATCAGTAAAGGAAAACGCATACCAAAAGTGATATAACTAACGACCGGTGATAATGCGCTACCAAACAGTCCGATCATGATGTACTGAGAAAAAGGTTTATTGACAAATACAGCGTATAGATACACACCTAAAATGATTGAGATAGAATTATAAAGGTTTTTGCCAAAAAAAGAGAAACCGGTAACTGTTAGAATCGAAGCAAATAAGGGACCGTTTAAAATCACCTTGTGCCGATAAGCTAAAAGCACAGAAAGTAAGGTCAAAATCCCTACATTTATGAATGCGCTTCCGAAACCGCCTAAAGCAAAATAATCTGTCAAAAGATTGCTTGGCGAGGTAAGAATAGTTAGCAATCCACTCCAATTATCAGTAGGAGTATTAGAAAGCAAGCCAATAAAAAGAAAAAAAACACCTGTAAAACCAAGATAAAAATACTTTCTTTTCTGTGAAACGATTCGTTTTTGAGGATGAATATAAATAACGTCAGTTTCGTTTTCCATTACACACCTTCTTTTTCGTTTTCTTTAACTATAACTTGAAATGAAAGATTTGGTCAACTATCATTTAGGTTAAAACTAAAAATGTAAGGGAACCCAGTGAATTTAACCAAATTTTTTTAATTTTGCAAAAAAAGTTAAAGAAGACTGAGAAAAAAATTTAAAATATAACGTTTTGAGTAAAATGTTTGCAAAAAATACTAAAAATAGGGTACAATAAAACAACATATACTGCAGTAAAGAAGTGGGGGAGTTTTAATGAGAAGAAAAGTCTATACCAAGGATCAAATTCTAAAAGCTGCTTATGATGTTGTTGCAAAGGAAGGGTTTAAAGGATTTACTGCGAGAAACATTGCGAAAAAGATGGGGATTTCGACTCAGCCAATTTATCTGGAATTCAAAAACATGGAAGATTTGAAAAATACGTTATTGGATTCAATCTTTGAACAACTAAAAGAAGATGTTTTCCCTATTGAGCGCACGGGTGATAAAATCATTGATCTCGGTTTGAACTATATCTACTTTGCAAAGAAACATCATAGTCTTTACATGGCATTGTACATTGATGAACATGGGGACGGAAAGAAAATGCATGATTTTTCATACAATTATTTCCGTGAAATAGTTAAAGAAGATGAAAGATACAATCAATTATCGGATGATTATATCGATGCCTTGCATACTGGTACATTGGTAGCGGTGACTGGCTTAGCATCATTGATGTCATCAAACATCATGCATCCAACAGAAGAACAAATCATCGCACTGATCAAACGGACAATTGACTCGATTTTAGCATTAGATAATCCTGAAACAATCAGATAGTGTTCTATCATTATGAATTTGACCGGTAAGTCCGTTGGCTGTAAACTGTCAATGGACTTTTTTTGTAAAAAAACGGTTTCTGTTATTTATCTGTTAGAAATAGGCTTGACATTTCGTGGAAAAAGTTTAAAAATAGTACTTACGGAAGGTTGGCAGAGTGGTAATGCACCGGACTCGAAATCCGGCGAGCCGCAGTAATGTGGTGCACGGGTTCAAATCCCGTACCTTCCTTATCTATCAACGATTAGACACGATTTTGATCGTGTCTTTTTTGTTATATTTTTAGCCCAAAATATTTTTTGACTCCCCATTTGACTCCCCCTGAGTATTATTCTTCATAAATGCTACAAAATTATTGATAACTTTTTTGTTTTGAGTTTCAGTTACATGAGTGTAAATATTTGAAGTAGTTTGAATATCTGCATGCCCTAAACGTTCCTGAACATCTTTTAAAGAAGCTCCTGATTCAAAAAGTAGAGAGGCATGAGTATGTCGAAAACCATGAGTAGTGATTCTTTTAGTTAATTCTGGATGATGCTTGTATATGACATTAAGCCACGAACGTGAAACTGTAGGATTATAGAGAAGACCATCATGTTGAAAAATTAAGTTTTCGCTTTGGATTGTAACAATCGCTTTGTTTTTTGTGTAATACTTTCTCAATAAACTAATCAAATCATTGTCCAGATAAATTTTTCTTTTTCCAGATTTTGATTTAGGAGTATTTATGATCAATCTTCCTTGATAGCCTCTTGTCACAGTTTTATTGATATTGAGTGTTTTTCCCTTAAAATCAATATCCGACCAGGTCAGTGCAAAAGCTTCTCCTTTTCTTATACCTGTAAAAGCCAATAGGGAAAAGAATAAATATCTTTCATCATCATCGTTTCTTATTGCTTCTAAAAATTCGATTAATTCTTCTTTAGTATAAAATTCGATATTTTTATCTTCGATATCTAGAGCTTCTCCGCGTGGAACAGAAACTAATTTCATAGGATTGCTAGTTATAATTTGTAAAGAAGCAGCGTAATCAAAAACATTAGATGTGTAATTTTTTATTTTCTTAAAAATTTTAGGATGGCTATCGGACCAAGTGTTTACTGCTTCTTGACAGAAAAAAACGTCTATTTTGTCAATGAACTTATCTCCAAACACTTTTAAGATGTGTGTGTCAAAAATTTGTTTGGTGGAGGACCAAGTGCTTTCTTTAACTGTCTTTTTATAATTTTCAAACCATAAGCCGTAAACATATTCGAATTTCTTGCTCTTTTGAGCTGTAGAAGCTTGCAGCCCTTTTTCCTGTATATCTGCCTCCAATCTTTTTAAAGCTCTCTCAGCGGCTAATGGCGTACTAAAACCTCGTCTCGTTGTTTTTCTTTTTTTTCCTGTTAGCGGATCAACTCCTAAGTACAGACTAAACTGATATTTTTCTTCGCCTTTTTTTGTTAAGTGCTTTTTAATTCGTTTATCAATTTCTTTTTTTGCCATCTTTATCTTTCCTTTCGTACGTTTGTTCGGTTGTACAGCGGATTTCGAGATGGTAAAATAGGGTACAACAAATAGACCTACTTTACCGTAGCTCTTTGCACATTTGCGTTCTTGGTCGGGCGGCAAATGTGCTTTTTTTATTTAAATAAGTCCCAAAAGCTAAATGTAGTTTTTTTATAAACTTTATTGTACGCAGCCTTTTTTGGGTCTTTAATCCATCCAGAACCCTTTTTGCCGTAACCAGGAATCACTGCTTTTTTTACAGCTCTTTTTGCCTTTCCAGTAGTTCTAGCGCTAATGGATTTTTTTATACTCGGTTTTCTCATTCCTATTTTCATCTATATTCTCCTTACGTTGTATTATAATTCACAAGTAACGATCGAATTCATCTGGTAATCCAAAGCAGACGAGCTTTTCATATTTTGTCATATGATCAAAGCCGTCTAAAGTTGGATCAATAGTCAGATGAGTCGCGAAATAGTTTGCTTCTTTTTCAATTTTTAATTCAGATACTAGCGTTTTTTTAGACAGCATAGGTGTGTTTTCATTTGGATGTAAAACACAATGGCCTAATTCATGACTACAAGTTATCCATTTTCCCATCTCATCTAAACTAGAATTTATATGGATCATTTTTATCTGTTTGAATTTACTATAGTAACCATAAATTTCTCCCAAATCTTCTTCTAAAACCAGTATCTTCAATTCTCGTGCAATTCTAAAAGGATTGCGTGTTTGATATAGTTTTACCAGCTTATTAATTTTGTTATCAATTTGAGGTAAATACATAAACAACGTACTCCTTTTAATCGCGATATTTTTTAGGTGTGTATTTTTTCTTAGCTTCTATCTTAGCTATTCGCAACGCATTCTCTAAAGAAATAATGAGAGCTTCACGTGTCGCTTCACTCATTTCACTATCTTTCTTCGAAAAAGCCATTCCATCAGCATTAGATAAATCATCGATTAATGCCTGCAACTCTTTTTGAATATCACGCTCATCTTTTTCTGTTAGATCGTAGTATCTCTTCTTCTCAGTACGTCCTAGTAAGTAATCAACTGATACGTTGAAATAATCTGCTACTTTTTCTAACGTTTCAGCTTTTGGGCTGCTTTTTTTCCAAGAATAAACTGAATTTCGACTTAGTCCGAGTTTTTCAGCTAAATCAAACACTGACAGACCTTGTTTTTTTGATAGATGAGAAATCCTTTCGTACAAGTCCATAATCTATTTTCTCCTTTTTTAGAATAGTTATTTAATACAAAACTTTTAACTTTTTTGTTTACAAATAAAAAGTTTTGTATTATTCTATTCCTGTAAGTTAATTGGATAGTAAAAAAGCAAACTAAAAACACGCCTTGTAGCATTAAGTTTGGCGACCGAGTGCAAATAAAAGGCTTTGTTATAGGCTTATTTAACTATGTCTAAATAGTACAAAACTTTAAACTTTATGTCAACAGCTTTTTAAAACTATCCAATTTTCTTTCTAAATAATAAAGGAGGATAAAATTGTATGAGTAATATCGACAATGGGCGTGAGGCTATTAAAACATTTATGAAAGCTAATGATATTTCAGAATATGATCTAGCCGCTGCATATGGCAAATCAAGAACATGGATTCAACGAGTCTTAAATGGAAAAGATAAAGGTCCAGCTGTTAACGCCTTTATTTTGGAAGTTATTCGCGATCATAAAATTCGATAGGAGGCAAGTCATGAACATTCTAAGTGAAGAGTTTCTGACTCGATTGAGAATCGCAATTGTTGAAGTTGTGAAGGACGCACTTAGTCAGCTTTCAAAAAAGAATTTGTCAGAAACACGATATTTAAAAAAAATCGAAGCTAGAAAATATGTGGGAGGTGTAAATGATCAAGGCTTTGAGAAGTTAATAGCTCACGGTTTAAAAGAAATTCGTATAGATGGCTTTTTAAGATATGACAAAAAAGACATCGATGAACTGATGGCTAAATACAAAATTTAAAAGGAGGTGACACATAATCACAATTACAGACGGTCGTGTGTCTCATTTCGTCAAATTAAAAGAAGAGACGTAGCGAATTATCAAGCGACATTTTTCAGAAGGGGAGCCAATTATGCAAATAAGAAAACCATTCACCAAACGATCAAGCGAAAAACTATTTCTTGCAACACTTGCAGAACACAAAGAGCCAGTATACAAAGTTCGTCAGTTACAAGCACTTTGCTATATCAGCTTGGTTCTGAACGTCATTTTATTGTCTGTTGTTTTTGCCATTTTATGAAAGGAGAGAAAATAATGAAAAAGAAATTACTAGCATATGGATTTAGAGAGGCTAAAAAAACTCAAAGTTATACTTTATTAACTTTAGATATCCACGGAATGGATGATCGCTTCAAAACTAGTTTGTACTGGTATAGTGATCAACCAAAAAAAATCTATATCAATGTATTCAAGTTGAGCGGGACACAATCAATTAGCGAATCTGATTTATTTGCGAATACAAAGGGATTGTACAGTGGCGCTGTTACCAACTGGGAATCGTTCAAAGCTGCATTTCCTGAAATCAAGGTTGCACTTTAATAAGCAGGAGGTCAGAAAGTGACGTATTTCAAAATCAAAGTTGTAGGTGGAAGTCCTTACCTTAATTTTCCTGATGTCCTTGAATTTTCTTGTTCGTATTTTGAAGAATTTAAGGTTAAATTTTTAAAACGCTTTGGAAATATCAAAGGTACAAATAAAGCCGAAAAAGAAAGGGAGAATATTAAGCAAGGCATCTATGAAGCAAGAAACATTATGGAATTTAAAAATGTATTTTTTCTAAGTTAACATTGGCACATAGAAATGCATTATCGGCGTGAATGTTGAAAGGAGCTGATTTGATGTATAAGCCAAAAAAAGACACGACCGCCGGCAAGCAAATCGTGTCAAAGAAATAAGCTATCAGGGAGAGTGTAACATATGTCTGTAAAAATTAACAAGCTTGAAATCGAAAATGTTAAACGTGTCAAGGCAGTCAAAATCGAACCGACACAAAATGGATTAACCATAGTAGGTGGAAACAACAACCAAGGGAAGACGAGTGTATTAGACGCGATTGCGTGGGCTCTTGGGGGAAATAAGTATAAGCCTAGCCAAGCCACTCGGGAAGGTTCAGTTATCCCACCACAATTGCATATTGTAATGAATAACGGTCTTGTTATTGAACGTAAAGGAAAAAATTCTGATTTAAAAGTGATTGATCCTAATGGGCAAAAGGGCGGACAGCAACTTCTTAACAGCTTTGTCGAAGAATTAGCCATTGACTTGAATCTAGCAACAAGGAAAAAGCTAATACGTTACTTCAAATTATTGGTGTAGGTCCACAACTATATGAGCTAGAAAGAGAAGAACAGGAACTGTACAACAAACGGCACACAATTGGACAAATCAAGGATCAAAAAGAGAAGTTTGCGAAAGAGATGCAGTACTATCCCGAAGCGCCTAAAGAACTAGTATCTATTTCTGAATTAGTACAGCAGCAGCAAACAATTCTTGCAAAGAATGGCGAAAATCAACGTAAACGCCAAGAAATTAATCGAATTAGCCAACAATTCGAGATTGAACGTCAGCAGATTGAAAACTTACGTCAACAACTGATGGCCTTAGAAGAAAAGCATGATCAAACTGCAGCAGACTTAGAAATCGCTCAAAAATCTGCTCTCAATTTACAAGATGAATCGACAGAAGAGCTTGAAAAAAATATTGCTGAAATTGATGAGATCAATCGAAAAGTTCGCGTGAATTTAGATAAAGATAAAGCAGAAGATGATGCCAAAGAATACAAAATTCAATACGATCATTTATCCGCTCAAATTGAAGAAGTGCGTGACAAAAAAGCAGCGCTATTAAATAATGCGAATTTACCATTGCCTGGTCTAACTGTAGATGAGGGGGAACTGATTTATAACGGTCAAAAATGGGACAACATGTCCGGATCAGAACAGCTGAAAGTTTCAACAGCAATTGTACGCAAATTGAAACCAGATTGCGGATTTATCTTACTGGATAAATTGGAACAAATGGATATGAAGACCTTGGAAGAGTTTGGACAGTGGTTAGAACAAGAAGGATTGCAGGCAATTGCTACTAGAGTAAGTACAGGCGATGAATGCAGCATCATTATTGAAGACGGCTATGTCGTTGAAAATAAATTACAACCAGCAACACCTGAGGGCGGACCAAAACCTCAGCAAACAACTTGGAAGGAAGGAACGTTTTAATGAACATCACCAAAGGAATTATAGCGAAAGCCCAAAAAGTAGTGATTTATGGACCGGAAGGAATTGGTAAATCCTCACTAGCATCACAGTTTCCTGATCCTCTATTTATTGATACGGAAGGAAGCACGAGCAACATGGACGTAGCAAGAATGGATAAACCTACCAGTTGGACCATGCTATTGAGTCAAGTTGATTTTGTTAAGCAGACAATGCCATGCAAAACGTTGATTATCGATACAGTCGATTGGGCAGAACGTCTATGTATTGAATTTATTACAACGCGAGCTAATAAAGACAGCATCACAAAATTTGGATATGGGGAGGGCTTCATTCAATTAGAAGAAGAGTTTGGCAGATTTTTAAACAAACTATCTGATTTAACTGAACTAGGAATCAATGTCGTTTTAACTGCACACGCCAAAATAAATAAGTTTGAGCAGCCTGATGAAATGGGAGCATATGACCGTTGGGAACTAAAGTTAGGTAATAAGACTACAGCTAAAACTGCTCCGCTAACAAAAGAATGGGCCGATATGGTTTTATTCTGCAACTATAAAACATTATCGGTTGCTACTGATGATAAAGGAAAAAAATTTAAAGGTCAGGGTGGAAAACGTGTGATCTATACGACACATCATCCGGCTTGGGATGCAAAGAATCGGTTTGGACTGCCCGAAGAGTTAGATATGTCTTTTGCGGGAATTGCACATATTTTTGCTACACAGCAAGCCACACAAGCTCAACAACCAGTTAGCGAAACAAATGCTGCGCCATTATCTGAAACTGCTGTTCTTGCAGCAGAACCAGTACAGGAAGAACAGCCGAATTTTGGACGTGATGAGATTGATTACACTGGAATCCCACAAAATTTACTGGATTTGATGCAAACGAATAACGTTTTGCCACAAGAAATCATGATGGCTACGTCATCAAAAGGATACTATCCGGAAGGAACACCAATCAGTAATTATGATCCTGGATACATTGATGGTGTATTAGTCGCAGCATGGCCACAAGTATTTAACATGATTCAAGAATTAAGACAACAACAATTTTAGGAGGAAAAACAAATGACACAAAATTTTCAACAAGATCACGAATTAGGATGGGATGACACAATTCAAAACGATAGCTCAGAACCAGTCGTTTTAGAACCAGGGGATTATATTTTCGAAGTAGAAAAATTCGAACGTGCTCGTTACACACCGGGACCAAATTCCAAATTGCCAGCATGTAATATGGCTAAATTGACATTAAAGGTTGCAAGTGAAAAAGGAACAGCGATTGTATTCAATAACTTATATCTTCATACGTCTACCGAAGGACTTCTTTCTGCATTCTTCTCATCAATTGGACAAAAGAAAAAAGGTGAACCTTTGCGTATGAATTGGAATATGGTGACTGGCTCTAAAGGAGCAGTGAAAATCAAAAATCGAACGTACAACGGTAACACTTATAACGATGTTGATCGTTTTTACCCTAGTGATCCAAGTTACTATACAACTAAAGAAATGCCAGAAATTGTTAAACAGTTACAGCAACCAGCACAAAGTTATCAAGCAGCACCACAACAAACTTTTAACAATCAGCCTCAAAACCAACCACAACAAGGTGGCTTTACACCTGGGGCATTTTAGGAGGTATCTCAAATGTATGTTTTTGTTGTCTGGAAAACTAGCATTTCAGGTTGGAGTAAAGAGATATTAGCAGTATTTGATAGTGAAAAAAAAGCCCGAGAGTACGTTCAAACACTCTCGGGAAAGTCGCAGTATGAATTTAATATTGAAAAAATATTTATTAGTTAGCCATACCTTTTTTATCTGGATTATCGAACCATTTCTTAATGGTTGAAATGAACTCCCAGACATCATTTTCAGTTGGTTTTATAAAGCTGTCCGATGTAGGATCATCACCCATTTTTTCAAAAATATCTGTTAGCCAGTTTGACCCATGTCCGGGCACACTTAGATGTTTCATCCAAGATTCTAACTCGCCGATAGGAACTGGAAATAAACCGTAGGAATTTAGTGTATCTATGAAATCTCTACCCATTTGATAGATTTCTGGATTTTTATCTTTAAAGATATCGAGTCCTTTCTCTTTCATGAATTCAGGTTTTTTCGAGCCATGTTCTTCTTGTAATTTATCAAAAGCTTCTTTCAAAGTTGTTCTATTACTTTGAAGTCCAGGATAAGAAGGAGCTGGGATATTAGCTGGTGCTAAATATTTATTAGCAAACTCACCTTTTCCATCTTTTAAGAAATCAAGATCAACAATCGCAATTGCTGAGACACCAATAGATCTTAGGGTTTTAACAATAATTCCAGTTGTTTGTTTATTTTGTGCATTAATAAAAAGACAATCCTTAATGCCCCATTCAGGTTTATATTCAAGTAATCTACTGTTTATTTCTTCGTAAAAAGCTCTGTCGGAGTCACTTTCAGTAACTATTACTCGTTGATAAAAAATAGCTTTTAAAATATTTGTTGATTTCAGCAATGGGTTGTTCATTATTTTTATAAGTATGTCCTGATTTATTGGTTTGAATGTAGATTTCTCATTATCATAAGTTAATCGGATGATATTTAGTGGAACATGAGCTTCAAAGCATCCCATGATAAAGTCAGCACTGTGAGTACTAATAAAGACTTGTTTTTCACTGTCAGAGGTAACAAATTTAGAGATTACGTTTCCAAGTTTTCGAGCTAAAGGTGGATGAAGAAATGCTTCAGGCTCATCAAGAAGTAATACATTGGGATTACCAGCAACTATTTCAGAAAGAATTCCGAGATAAGCTTTTCGACCGTCACTAGAATTAGAAGAGTCATATGAATTTGATAGTAAAAATTCAGTTGCCGCTGGTTTTACACTAAGTCGTAATTCTTCAGGTAGAGGTTTTTTTGATAGCACAAACTTCGCTTGACCACCAATAATAAAAATTTCTAGATACAAACCAAAGGCATCAAAAATATATTCCCGCATAGTATTGAATAAAGTCTCATCATTCAACAATGTATCAACAGAATTTGAAACATGAGTATCGCTTAATGTAGAAAAATTCATGGGTTCCATTGACTGGAGTCTAGTTGCACCGCTAAGAAGAAGGGTATTATTTTGCGATATAGCAAATTTGAAAAGTCTATAGTAATTGGAATTATAGTCATCTATTTTTCCTTCTAAAAAATCATTGAATTTTTGGATTGGAATGGAACCGATCTGACTATCATTTTGATTTTCATCAAAAAAGTACAGATATGATTCATAAGCGCCAATTTTTTTCTCCTCGTTTTTTTTACGAAGCGTGTCTGTAAATTCTGTTGGAGGGGGAGATAAGGTTATTCCATCTATTAAAACTGTCTCTGGGCTACTACGATATCTATTCGCTAAATTTTGAGAGATTTCCCTTAATAATAATGATTTTCCAGAATTATTAGGACCTACAAAAATATTTAGAGAATTTGGAGAATACGGTTTTGGTTCTTTACTTTCGGTACTTTTTATAAAAAGTTTATTTATCATCTTTTTCCTCCATTGTTTTTCAATAATTATACCAACAAAGAAAGGAAAATTCTATGCAATTAAGACCATATCAACAAGAGGCAAGGTCAGCTATTCAAAAAGAATGGACTGATGGAAAGAAAAAAACGTTATTAGTGCTTCCTACCGGTTGCGGGAAAACAATTGTATTTAGCAAGGTCATCGAAGATCGGGTGAGAAAGGGCGAGCGTGTGCTCGTCCTCGCCCATCGCGGTGAATTGTTAGATCAAGCATCCGATAAATTACAAAAATCTACTGGATTAAAAACAGCAACAGAAAAAGCAGAACAAACCAGTTTAGGTAGTTTTTTCCGAGTAGTTGTGGGATCAGTTCAAACGCTGCAACAAGAAAAGCGACTAAGCAAATTTCCACCTGATTTCTTCGATACGATTGTAGTAGATGAAGCTCATCACTGCATCAGTAATGGGTATCAACGAGTACTAAAACATTTTGAAGAAGCCAATGTTTTGGGTGTTACCGCTACGCCTGATCGCGGAGATATGCGAAATTTAGGTTCTTATTTTGAATCGCTAGCCTATGAATATACCTTACCAAAAGCGATTAAAGAAGGTTACCTAACACCAATTAAAGCTCTTACCATTCCACTCAAATTAGACTTATCAACAGTCAAACAACAATCAGGAGATTTCTCTACACGAGATTTGGGGACAGCACTAGATCCATACTTAGAAAACATTGCAGATGAAATGATTAAACACTGTTCTGATAGGAAGACAGTTGTTTTTCTTCCGTTGGTAAAAACATCACAGAAGTTTAAAGACATTTTAAATGAACGTGGATTTAGAGCGGCGGAAGTGAATGGGTCATCAGATGATCGAGCAGAAATATTAGAAGACTTTGAAAATGATAAATATAACGTTCTATGTAATTCAATGTTGCTAACAGAAGGCTGGGACTGTCCATCTATCGATTGTATCGTAGTACTTCGACCAACTAAGGTCAGATCATTGTACAGCCAAATGGTGGGGCGTGGGACTCGATTATTTGAAGGAAAAACAGAGTTATTGTTGCTTGATTTTCTTTGGCACACAGAGCGACATGAGTTATGCCATCCTGCTCACTTGATTGCATCAAGTGATGAGATTGCTAGAAAAATGACGGAAAACATCGAAGAATCAGGACAAGCAGTAGACTTAGAAAGTGCAGAAACACAAGCTGAATCTGACGTACTAGCAGAACGAGAAGAAGCATTAGCCAAGCAATTGGCAGAAATGCGAAGACGAAAACAAAAATTAGTTGATCCACTCCAATTTGAGATGTCCATTCAAGCGGAGGACTTAAGCAACTACGTTCCGTCATTTGGATGGGAGATGGCTCCACCATCTGACAAACAGGTAAAGGCGTTAGAAAAATTAGGGATTTTACCAGATCAAATTGATAACGCAGGAAAAGCCAATCTCATGCTTGATCGTTTGCAAAAGCGAAAAGAGCAAGGACTGGCTACACCTAAACAAATTAGACGACTAGAAATTTATGGTTTTAAAAATGTGGGTACTTGGCAATTTGAGAATGCTAGCAAAATGATTTCTAGAATCGCGGCAAATGGATGGCGAATCCCTAAGGGAGTTAAGCCACTAGAATATGCGCCAAAATGATTAATAATAGACTTTAGTAGGGCGGTCATTTTCATCAGTTCCATACAAAACATTTTTTTTTAATAGACTCAATATGGTCTGGAATATTAATTTTAGCCTTAAATATCTTTCTTGAAGTGATAGTTTCCAAAGTGATTTTTTGAGGAGTAATAAAGTTTTCTTCTCTTCCTGACCAGAACATTATATATCCACGTTCACTGGTATATGGTTGAAGTGTAAATTCTGGTTGAATGAATTTTAAAGGTGAATCTGGAGTTCCCAATTTAGTTACACCTTGTGGAGTAGTAATAGTAAAGAAATCCTTTGTATAACTATAAGAAGTAAAAGGATTTGCACAAAAATCTTTTGTACTAAATTCTAATATAGATATTGGTAGAGAACTTTTATTAGTAATTATTACTTCAATTAACAAAACACTAACTATATTTGGCTCGTATGATTCCTCTGGTTTGATAGGCGGAGAATATGATCTATAACATCCATCAAAAGATTTAATGAAATAACTTCTTGCTGCTTTATCAGTCTGTATTACTTTTATTTGAGCTCGGGAAATCCATATGTTTCTATATGCAGTATATACAGCTGTAAAAATAGAGATGATGCTTAGCCAAAAAGAAATATTTTCTTTAATTAACATAGGTATCCTCTTTTCATTTTTTTCTCTATTATATCAAAGAAAGTCGGTGATGCCTTCTTGGAAAATAAATTAAATTTAACTGAGCTATTAGAATACGTTGATCCAACAATGCTTTCATATCAAGAATGGATCAACGTAGGAATGGCATTAAAACACGAGGGGTATACTGCTGTTGATTGGGACAACTGGAGTCAAAGAGACGACGGACGTTATCATTCTGGCGAATGTTTTAAAAAATGGGATACATTCGAAGGCTCTGGACAACCAGTCACAGGTGCAACTATAACACAGCTGGCTAAGGATCAAGGTTGGCAATCTCCATTTAAACAGGAAGATGGAGGGCATGAGCTGGATTGGGACGGAACGCTGCAGCGAGATGACTTAGTTATTGTGGATCGTAACTGGCTTGAAGGAAAAGAAATCCATGAACCTACCCAATGGGAGCCTGCACGTCAGATTATAAAATATTTAGAAACCTTATTTGAACCATCAGAAACCGTCGCTTATAATGTCGAATCTTGGCAAGATAAAGATGAAAAATGGAAGCCATCGAATAAAGGAGCTTTTGACCGAACAGCGGGAGAATTGATCAAGTTGCTAAACGAAAGCAATGGGGATATCGGTTCGGTTCTAGGAGACTACAATCCAGAAGCTGGTGCGTGGATTCGTTTCAATCCACTTGATGGCCAAGGTGTGAAAAATAATAATGTCACTGAATTTCGATATGCGTTAGTTGAATCAGACAATATGAGTCTTGAAAAGCAGAATGCTATTATGCGTGAATTGGAACTACCTATTGCGACTATGGTTTATAGTGGTGGAAAATCCATTCACGCAATCGTGAAAGTAGACGCTGCAGATTATAACGAATACCGCAAACGTGTGGATTATCTATATGATGTCTGCAAAAAGAATGGATTAAGTATTGATAGCCAAAATAGAAATCCTTCGCGCTTGAGTCGGATGCCTGGTGTGGAACGTGATGGCAAAAAGCAATTTATCATCGATACAAATATTGGAAAAAATAATTGGGAAGAATGGCAAGAATGGATTGAAAGCGTCAATGATGATTTACCAGATCCAGAAAGCCTAGATCAATTATTTGATGAAGAAATTGTATTAGCTCCGGAATTAATTAAAGGAATGCTTCGTCAAGGGCATAAAATGTTGATTGCTGGACCATCAAAAGCCGGAAAATCCTTTTCATTGATTCAATTAGCAATTGCAATTGCGGAAGGACGTCAATGGTTCGGCTTTGATTGTGCGCAAGGAAAGGTGCTATATGTCAATCTCGAATTAGATGAACGATCGGCAAAAATGCGTTTTGTGGATATCTATAATCGTGTTGGTCAAGGCCATGCTAACGTTGGAAATATCGATATCTGGAACCTACGTGGAAAAACGAGTCCCATGGATAAGCTAGCGCCTAAATTGATTAGACGAGCACAAAAATCAAATTATATGGCTGTCATCATCGATCCTATTTATAAAGTGTTGACAGGTGACGAAAACAGCGCTCATGAAATGGCTAATTTTACCAATCAATTTGACAAAATAGCTACCGAATTAAATTGCGCAGTGATTTACTGTCATCATCATTCTAAGGGATCACAAGGCGGCAAAAATTCAATGGACCGTTCAAGCGGATCTGGAGTTTTTGCTAGGGATCCTGACGCAATTCTTGATTTGATTGAATTACCTTTAACAGAAGATCGGTACATTTATCTGGAAAATAAAATGGTTTGTGAGTTATATCAAAATACTATCAAACGCTACAACCCAAATTATCAAATCGAATACGATGATTTATTCAGCAAAAAGCAGATGGGACATCATTTGATGGCAGCCCTTCAATCTCAGGAGATTCTTAAACAAACTGAAATCGAACGGCAAAATGTGGTACGTGCTGCAAGGCAAGCCACCGCATGGCGAATTGAGGGAACGCTTCGAGAGTTTCCAAAGTTTGATCCAATAAATGTTTGGTTCAAGTATCCGATTCATGAGTTAGATGAGACGCTCAAAGATATTCAATTAGAAGAAGATCCAAAAGAAAAATGGAAAAAAGGGACCAAGAAAGCAAATGAATCTCGAAGCGAAAAAAGCAAACAAGAATTAGAAACGGCTTTTAGCGCTCTTTCTATAGATGGCGGGCCAATTGAAGTTAATGAAATAGCTGAGTATTTAGATATTGCAAGAAATACTGTGTATTCACGTGTAAAAAAACACGAAGGTTATCAAATCATTGATGGAATGGTAGAAAAAAATAAAAGTCAATCTGTCGAAACTAAATAGATTCGACAAGATTAAACAAAACACAACTGTCCGTCATGGGCTAAATAGATTCGACAAGGTTCGACAACTTTACGAATGCTGTCGTAGCGCTGTCTGCTATACTTGTCTACTCTCCCTTTACAAGGGATAGAGTAGACAAAAGTATACAGCAAGACAAAAATAGATATTGAAAAATAAAATGAAAATTAGATTAGAAAAATAAAATAACAGAAATGAGTGTTTATAGATGAAAAAGAAAATGATTGATTTGATTGGGGTGCTATTTTTAGTCACCATGTTGTCTGCAACAGCAGTATATGTTTGCTTAGGTGATTTTACTCGAACATCTTATTTTTTGATAGTATATACAGTTTGCGTTTTTAGTGATCGCTTAAGAGAAATCAATAAAACTTTGAACTACTTTTGGTACTTCATTAGTTTAGGAGTGAAAAAAGATGATTGAATTTTTTATGAATATGATCCCTCCGGAAACAACTCATCAGCAGAAAAAAGTCCATGTGGTGAAAAACAAGCCGATATTTTATGAACCAGATGACTTGAAAAAAGCACGTGAGAAGTTGATGGCTCATTTATCAAAATATGTACCAAAAGAAAAAATGATGGGACCAGTTAGAATGACGGTTAAATGGTGTTTCCCTACTACAGGAGATCATCAGAATGGAGAATATAAATGGACAAAGCCTGATCTGGATAATAGCAATAAATTATTGCAAGATTGTTTAACAAAATTAGGTTTTTGGAAAGATGATAGCTATGTCGTCAGTTTAATTGCTGAAAAATTTTGGTCTGATATTCCTGGTATTTATATAAGAATTGAGGCGATTTAATGGATTGGTCGGCTTTCTTTTCTGACTTAACTGAATGGATGAGGCAAGCAAATCAGGTTTTACAGCGGTATCCAATCACGTCTGATCAATATTGGGAATGGCTAGTAAGAACTACTGGTGAATTAGGAAATAAATACAATAATCACCCTTTAGTAGTGAAAATTTTAGGGACCATTATTGGCTATCAAGATGAAAACTATAAGAAATTGTCAGGCAGGTGATCCATCATTTTTGAGTGGGTAAATTCGATAATAGCTATTGATCAAGAATTATATAATCTTGAAATAAGTTTGGGGTTAAACGAAAAAGAATTAGCTCGCTGGTCTAATTATTCAGATTTCGATGGAGATCTAGCGAAGCACCAAACGTTTTTAACTTCATTAGAAAGACAAGCAAGACTGAAAGAAGTGATTAAAGATTTGAATAAGCGTATTGAGAAGCTAAAAAAAGAACGAGAAGAAATAGTAAAAATGGTAGATAAGTTTCAAGGGTTGGAACAAGAAATTCTCAAACTAAAATATATTGAAGGATTAACTTTAGAATCTATAGCCAAGGAGAAAGGCTACGGATATCAATATATTAAGAACAAGCATGCCGAAATTATGAGGAGGATTAAGTTTAGTAAAAAAGTATAGTACGTAAGGTACCAACACAGTACCGACATCTTGATTTATCCGTGATATTCTATTAGTGTCGAAAGATTTGAACAGGATCGGCAATTAACAGACAGCAACTAAATATGAAGAAAAGGATGTGAAGTCAACTCCTCCTAAATTCTTCATCGGTTGCTGTCTATTAAATTCAATAATTATAAATTAGTTGGCTTTTTCCAAAGAAAAAAGGTATCTTTACTTTGGAGGAGGTGAAAAAATGAATTTAGAATTAATCAATAGTAGCAGAGTAGGTCATCCTGGTTACGGTGCCGGTTCCGGGGATTTAATTCGTGAGGAATATAAATGTCCTTGCGGAAAAGGTACTGTGGTTTATGAGAAAGATGATATACCTGGTTTTAAAGATTGGAGTACAGATGTTTACTGTGAGGAATGTAGTAAAAAATATTCAATAAACAGAGGAACTGCTACTCTAAAACAATAATCTGGTTTACATTAAAGATCACTCGTTGAGTGGTCTTTTTATTTTAAAAAGAGAGGATTTTGAAAAATGGAATTGGTTGTATTTACTAATAACGGACAAACATATCATTTTTATGAAGTGGAGAATTTTAAGCCAACAACAACAGGATTTAGTTTTATTTATACTGGGAAGGCTACGGGAGTTACTCGCTCAGCTACATTTAACAATACATCAACAGCTGGTTATGCGCTTGCGGAGGTACAAAATGGATAATGAAAAATTTATTACCAAATGCAAAAAACTGGTAGCTGACTATGCAAATGAAAACTTTGATAAAACAGATCAAACGCAGATTACGATGGACAAAGTGTTTGCCGTATGGTCATGTAAAACACTCCAAAACAATAAAGCATTATTGAGTACTACTGTTTCAGACGGAATGTATTATGAGTTAACGTATAACGGTGACAAATCAGAAATCTATTTTGATGCCTACAAAAAATGGGAAAACAAAGCGATCAAAGTCTAGCACATGCTAGGCTTTTTCTTTACATAAAGGAGGTGGCATTGAGTGACAGAAGGAAACAAATATAAACCTACTGCTGCAGAAAAAAAGTTGCTGGAAGTATTGATAAATCCGGAGTATGTAGGTAAATCAGTAACAGCGATTTGTAAAGCAGCTGGGGTCAGTCGAAAAAAGTACTATGACGCTATGAGTAAAGAGCCATTTGTGCAACTGGTAAATGAAACTACGATGGAATTGATCAAAGGAAAAGCTTCAGAAGTTCTCAATGCTACCTACAAATATGCTTTGACCGAAAAAGGACATCAAGACAGAAAAATGATTTTGACGATTGCCGGAATATATACAGATAAAGTTGAACATTCTGGTTCACTAGATATATCAAAAACTGCTCAAGAGATTGAAAGTTTCTTTGATGGTAGTGATTCGTCATGACGCCCGAAAAAAAGAAGTACTTAAATATGATCCGCACCGATCCCGTGAAGTTTGGGAACTTGGTAGGCTTTGTAGACTTGGTTGACATTCATAACGAGTGGCTCAAGTCTTTTTTGTTTACTAAAGAAGACCAAACACTTTTAGCTCATCGTGGATCTTACAAAACGACAACGCTCGCTGTAGCTATTGCTTTATTGATGGTGCTATTCCCAAACAAGAATATCATCTTTTTGCGTAAGACGGACACAGACGTTGTTGAGATCATTCAACAGGTAGCGAAGATATTAATCAGTAAGTATTTTCAAACGTTGACCTATGTGCTGTACGGCGTGGATATTGTGCTGGTAAAAGAAACCACAACAGAAATTGATACGAATCTCAAAACATCTGCAAGAGGAACATCTCAGCTTCTAGGTATGGGGATTGGCGCATCTCTTACTGGTAAGCATGCGGACATTGTTATCACTGATGATATTGTCAATATTAAAGACAGGATAAGTAGAGCGGAACGAGAGCGAACGAAATTGCAGTATCAGGAACTACAGAATGTGAAGAACCGTGGCGGACGTTTTATAAATACCGGCACGCCTTGGCACAAAGAGGATGCTATCGGCATGATGCCAAACGTCCAGCGATTTGATTGCTACCAAACGGGGTTGATTGATGTAGATCAGCGCAAAGCATTGCAGCAAGCTATGACCCCTTCTTTGTTTGCCGCTAACTATGAACTGAAACACATTGCTGATGAAGACTCTATGTTCGAAGCGCCACAATACACCAGCGAAACAAATCTGATTTTTGATGGCGTGGCTCATATCGATGCGGCGTATGGTGGTGAAGACAGCACAGCCTTTACTATTTTTAAGGAGCAGAAAGACGGTACAATCATCGGTTACGGAAAGAAATGGAAGAAGCATGTGGATGACTGTTTACCAGAGATCTTAGAACGGCACCAACATTATAAGGCTGGTACGATCCACGTTGAAACAAACGGCGATAAAGGTTACTTAGCTAAAGGCCTTCGAGATCGTGGCCAATATGTCAGCGAATACCATGAATCGATGAACAAATTCATTAAGATATCAACTTATCTGAGAAAGAGTTGGAGTAAGATCGTTTGGATAGATGATACTGATCCAGAATATATTGCGGAAATACTTGATTACACTGAGAATGCAGAACATGATGATGCGCCAGATAGTGCAGCAAGCCTGTTGCATAAAATTAAAAACACAAACAAATGGCTATTTTAGAAAGGAGGAACTTCGTTGAAAACATTGTTAAGTGATGAACCATCAGTAATTGCTAGTGCCTTGAAAAGTGCTATACAAAACGATCGTAATTCCATCATGAAAAAACACGCAAGGCAAGGAGTTCGCTATTATCAGCATGAAAACGACATTTTAAATAATCGTATTTTTTACATTGATGACGAGGGGAATTACAAGGAAGACAAATTCGCTTCGAATGTTCGCATCCCTCATGGATTCTTTCCTGAAATCGTTGATCAAAAAGTACAATATTTGCTGGCTAACCCAGTCGAATATGAAACGGAGGATGAATCTCTAAAAGAATACCTGAAAGAATACTATGATTCTGATTTTCAAGTGGTGCTGCAAGAATTAGTGGAAGGGGCAAGCCAGAAAGGCTTTGAGTATGTATACGCCAGGACAAATACAGAAGATCGACTGTGTTTCCAAACTGCAGATAGTCTGCACGTCTTTGGAATCTACAACGATCAGAACGAACTACAGCGTATTTGCCGCTATTATCATACTGATATCGAAAAGGATGGTAAGAAAAAGAAAATCCATCATGCCGAAATTTGGACGGATAAGGTCGTCTATTTCTTTGTATCAGAAGATGAGAAAGGATATAAGCTAGATACGTCAGTAGAACCTAATCCGCGTCCGCATATTTTAGCTATTGAAAACAAGACAGGAAATCTGCTGCAACGTAGTTATGGTCAGATTCCCTTTTATCGTTTGTCGAATAACAAGAAAGAAACCACTGATCTGAAACCAATCAAAGCATTGATCGATGACTATGATTTGATGAATTGTTTCTTATCCAATAACCTGCAGGATTTTGCAGAGGCAATCTATGTGGTTTCAGGTTTTCAAGGGGACGATCTTTCTAAGCTGCGCCAGAATGTGAAATCTAAAAAAGTAGTTGGTACAGGTACGAACGGTGGCTTAGACGTTAAAACAGTGACGATCCCAGTTGAAGGCCGTAAAACAAAGATGGAGATTGACAAAGAGAATATCTATAAATTCGGCATGGCGTTCGATTCAACTCAAGTTGGTGACGGGAATATCACAAACATCGTTATCAAGGCTCGATATACCCTATTGAATATGAAGGCTAATAAAACAGAAGCACGGCTTCGAGCGATGCTGGATTGGATAAATAAACTTGTCATTGATGATATCAATCGACGCTTTAACAAATCTTATGATCCTAAAGACGTTTCCTTTACATTTACCCGTGAGGTTATGGTCAATGAGAATGATCTGGTGGCAAACGAAAAGACCGAGGCAGAAACAAAGCAGATCATCATCAATTCAATCATGCAGATTGCTCCTCGTTTAGATGATGAGACCGTCCTCAAATTGATCTGTGAGCAGTTTGATTTGGACTGGGAAGAAGTACAAGCAGCACTTGAAGAAGCTGAGTACACAACAGGTCTGACTATGGGAACTGACGAGGCGGTGAATGCAGATGGATCAGCTGAACAAGTGGCAACAGGAACTCAAGCAACTGACAGCCAAACAATACCAGAAAACGGACAGTCAACTGTTCAACCTCTATCGTAAACAGTTAATTGATATTAAGAAAAAGCTTAAACATTATACTGATAACGCAGATAACCTTTCATTTTCTACACGATTAGAAGTTGAGAGGCTTTTTAACGTTGCGAAAGATATTGACATCATTCTTTCTAGCTCTTATCCATCAATCGAAGAAGCAATCAAAGCTTATTCAGCGGGTCAAGCACAGCAGGGCTATTACGGGGTTTGGTATTCTCTTGAGCAATCCCAGAATATTGTCCTGCAGCTGCCTCTAATCAATCACGATTACGTAATGAACTTAGTGAATGCTCCTGTAGCTGGTAAACGCCTCTCTAAGCGACTCTACCAATATCGTGATAAATTAGCCGATAACGTTACTCAAAACATCATCACCGGGTTATTTGAAGGAAAGAGCTATGCTGAGATAGCTAGACGTGTAAATGAAGAAACAGAAGCCAGCTACAAGCAAGCATTGCGAATAGCAAGGACCGAGGCAGGCCGTACTCAATCCACCACCACGCAAAAAGGCTACATTGAAGCGAAGAAGAAGGGCATTGACATCCAAAAACGGTGGTTGGCTACTTTGGATAAGAAAACACGGCATGATCATCGAGAGCTGGATGGCCAAACTATTGAAGTAGATGAAAAGTTTTCGGTTCGGGGACATACCGCAGAAGGACCGCGTCTTTTTGGTGTGGCTAGAGAAGATGTAAACTGTCGTTGTACGACTATTGAAGTGATTGATGGCGTTGCGCCAGAACTACGAAAGAACAACGAAACAAAAGAGGCATCCGAATACAAAAACTATGAGGACTGGCTACAAGGGAAAACCCAATCTAAAAAAGTTAAAATTACAGATTTCTTTAATAGGACAAATGCACGGGAAATGTTAGGTAATCAGTATGTTAATCAATGGAATACCCATATATCATCAATGGATAACAGTGTACGAAGTTTGTTTGATGAGTTAGGCGGAGATCTTGATTTCTTCAATATAAAAAACGGAAGGGCATTTGCAAGTCGTAACAAACTTCAGCTATCCATCGAGGATTTTTCGGGCGATAAATACCACAACCCGCTACAAGTTGTTTACCACGAAGCAGGACACGCTTTTGATTCTTTGGGTTTAGAGAGAATAACAGGGAAAAATTTACATCCATCCGGGAACAAACTCAAAGTAAAACGAGGAAAAAGAACAATAGAAGTAGATGAATACATCAGACATGCTTCAGCACTTCCCAAATACAATTTAAAAGAAACTATGAGCCAGGACTTTTGGCGCTATATTAATGGCGATTTACCAACCTATGCAGAATTAGGCACTAGGCCGAGAAAAAAAGCTGAAAAATTAGCGTATGATGAACTAAGAAGTAAAATCTTTGAAGAAAGCAACAAGAATTTCAAGAAATTTAAGCAAGAATTTTCGGATTTTGCAAAAGACAATCCCAAAGCTTTTAGTTCTATATCCGATATTATTGAGTCTTTAGGATTTCTTGGGCAGTATCCGTTTGGTTCGGGACATGGTACCCGCTATTGGTCCACAGCTGGGATGACCGAAACAGAATTCTTTGCTCATGCTACTGAATCTGTCGCTGCTAATAACGAAACGTTAAAATTGATGCAAGAAATGTTTCCAGAGTCAATGAAAATATGGGAGACTATAGTCAAAGACATATTGAGAGGTGGAAATTAAATGATAATTTTATCAGAAGAAGCGGAACCTATTGTTATTAGATCAACTCAAAAATATTTTGATTTCTTTAAAGTGGATTTCCCGTTATTCGAGTATATCGAAACAACAAATGGTGAGGTTACGAAGGAGAACGCATTAAATTTGGAAGGGATAATCAATAAAGCAATTGATTTGAACAAGCCTGTCTTGATTCCAGATGATTATAACGACCGTTGTTATTAGCGCTTAGTCAGTAAATGATTGAGTCCTAATTTTGTACCAAAAAATGAGGTGGACCATATGAACGATCCATACGATTATTTAGATGCAGATTACGAAGAATATTTGAGAAAAGAAAGTGAGAAGGCTTAGCAATCGTTAAGTCTTTTTATTTTGTCCTGGATTATGACGTAAAACTAATACCATCACCGTGCTGACGGTATAATCAGACACTCTAAGCGGCAGCGACCGCTATATAAATGCTATGGAGGTAGAAAAAATGGAATGGATCAAACAAATTTTAGCAAAACACACTAAGGAAGATGGGACAGTCGACTTAGAAGCAGCGAATAAGGAAATTGATAAAGAATTTCCACAGAATGCTGTCCCAAAAGATCAGTACAACAATGTTTCTAGTCAGCTAAGCGAGGCAAATAAAACATTGAAATCTCTTGAAGAAAAGACAAAGGACAATCCGGATGTTCAGAAAGAATTATCTTCACTTAAGGAAAAAGCTGAGGCTCTAGAAAAAGAAAATACCGATCTAAAAATCAATGGGCAAGTTTCTGCGGCTTTGCAGGCATCTGGCGCAAAAGACATCGATTATGCCTTGTTTAAATTAGGAAAATTGGAATTGGATAAGGACGGAAACGTGAAGGATCTAGACAATAAAGTCAAAGATTTGAAAGCCGCTATTCCTGATTATTTTTCTAAAGAAGATGGCAAAGAAGAAAAGACACCACCTGCTGGATATCAAACGATTGATACGAAGTTGCCTAACGGACAACAACAAACAACATTTAGTTTGGAAGAAATTAATAACATGACACCAGCACAAATCAATGAGAACTGGGAAGCAGTTAGTGCTTCACTTGAAGGAGGAAAAGAATAATGGCATTACCGAATAGTAACTTTAAAAATTTTATTCCAACGATCTGGTCTGCACGTTTATTGGCGAATATGGATAAATCGTTGGTAGCTCTACAATTCGTTAACCGAGACTACGAAGGAGAAATCACTGCATATGGTGACACGGTTAAAATCAATCAATTAGGAGATATTACGATCAAAGATTACGATGGATCAGACATCGATGATCCAGAAGAATTAAGTTCAACTCAACAAACATTAGTAATTGATCAAGCAAAATATTTCAATTTTTCAGTAAAAGATGTAGACCGTGCCCAATCTAACGTTAACTTGTTGGATGGTTCAATGCAACGTGCAGGGTATGCAATGGCAGATGTAATTGACCAGGATATTTTTGGTCGTTATGTACAGGCAGGAATCAAAGTAGGAACCGAAGCTGCACCAACAGTCATTGATACACCAGAGAAAGCTTACGATACATTAGTAGATTTAGGCGTTAAGTTAGATGAAAAGAATGTTCCTAAAGTAGGTCGTAAGATTGCACTTCCAGCGTGGTATTTTGGCTTGTTAGCTAAAGATCAGCGCTTTACTCGTGATCTTACCATTTTGGCAAACGGTGTAGTAGAAGGAGTAACGGTAGGACGTTTTGAATTATTGCAATCGAATAATCTTGCTACCACCGAAACTGGCGTAGTTCACGCTTTAGCCGGCACAACTCAAGCGATTAGCTTTGCAAATCAAATCGTTGAAACAGAAGCTTATCGTCCAGAGAAAAACTTCTCCGATGCTGTCAAGGGCTTGTCCGTTTGGGGACGTAAAGTAGTACAACCCGATTGTCTAATTGACTTTGTTATTTCCCCAAAAGCGTAGCGCCTACTGCCACCGGGATTGCTCCTAGTCAAAAGACATGGACCGGTAAAGTAGGCGATACTAAAACCTTTACCATTTCAGCTGTACCCGCAGATGCTAGCGATGCAGCAGCTGTTATTGCAGCCGCTACAGCAACATCAAGCGACGATGCTATTGCAACGGTGGTCAAAAATGAGAATGGTGGATTTGATGGCACTATCGTAGCAGAAGGATCAGCGACGTTCACATTTACTTCTGGGGAATTTACTACCTCGATCAGCGTAACAGGACAGGCAGCAAGCTAAGAGGTGATTAGATGATTATTAGTCTTGACGAGGCACAAAAAATTGATCCATCGATTACACAACCGGATTTAGATGCTTATGAGCAAACAGTGCGACAATTGACAAACAACAATTTTCAAAATATCCATGTCCGATTTAGAAAGATTTCTTTTTCTGGCAAATCTATTATTTTGGAAGATGCGCCGTTGGGTCTGCGTGTTGGGGACACTATCCAAATAAGCAGCTCAAAGTTTAATGATTGTCTGACTACGATTGCATCAATCAACGATAAAAATATAGAAACAAATGTAGAAGAGCCGTTTTTTGATGGCTCTTTTTCTGGTTCCTTTATCACTAAAGTACAATATCCTGCTGATATACGTATGGGCATTGAAGAATTGATCAAATACAAGAAAACAATGGGCTCTAAGATGGGCATCAAGTCAGAATCAATCGCGAGAATGTCCGTCACTTATTACGACATCAATGCAACTGATAACGTTGAGGGCTTTCCTGCTTCGAAATTCAGCTTTTTGAATAAGTACAAAAAAATGAGGTGGGGTTGATGTTTGAACCTCAAGATTTTCAAATTCAAGAAATCAAAGGTCAAAAATCTGACGGCATTGGTGGGTTAATTGATGAATGGGACTTATTTCAGCGTGTCTCTGGCTATTTAGACTTGTTGACAGGTTCTGATGACACTAATCAACAAAACGCTTTTACAGAAGATTCTACACACATTCTAGTTATCCCTCAGTTTACTGATGGTATTACAGATAAAATGCGTGTCATGGATTCAAACAATCGGATCTATGCCATTACTTATTCTGATAATCCGGTAAATATTAAACATCACACCGAACTTTATTTGAAATTTGAAGGTGTAGAAAGTGGCCAATAATTTTATGTTTACTAGTTATAAAGACAAAGTCAAAAGACAACTAGAAGAAGCTGGTTTGACAGGCATGGAAAAAGTATTACGTATTATCAGAGCAGCTGCCAAGGCTGGCGCTCCTGTTGCGACAGGTCAATTGAGAGATCGCATCGATTTTGCTATCAAAACAGCAAGTGATGAAATTATCGGCGCTGTAGGATCACCAGAAGAATATGCTATCTACGTCGAATTTGGCACAGGTGAATTTGCTGAAAATGGCGCTGGTCGTAAAGGTGGTTGGGTTTATAAAGACCCAAGCGGCGAATGGTATTTTACTTGGGGACAAGATCCACAGCCATTCTTACGTCCAGCTTTTCGCCAAAATAAAGAAACAATCAAAAAGGTTTTGGGCCAAGAATACGGCGCTCGGTTCGGAGGGAAATAGATGGAAGAATTTTTGAAAGAGTTAGCAAAAATCTTGCAGAATATCCATTCTGAAATGTTTTTAGATATCAATAAACGAAAAGAGATCATTTATCCATACGGCACCTTTTCTTTTGATTCAGAGCCTATCAGACGTAACCAGGATGGCTTTTATATCGACATAGATATATTTGACCGTTCCGATACGTTTTTATCCCTTATCAGCTTAGAGGATAAATTGAAAGATGGATTGATGTATAAACGAGTGCTGACGGATGATCTAAACCTAACGTTCAATTTTATTGGTTCTACAAAGGTCGCTACAGGCGATGAACAACTAAAAAGAAGAAATGTCCGCTTTTATATAGCGGTCGATTGGAGGAAGAAAGAGTATGGGACTACCTAAAACAGGCTATACAGAAAAAAGTGCGAACAATTTTATTATTGATTCAGCTACAGTATTTACTGATTTTAAATTTGATAAAACGACAGGAGAATTTACCGGAACTCCTATGGGTGCTACAAGTGGCGGGGTAGAGTTTAACTCAGAGCTATCTTATAGAAAACCAGAAGTCGATGGTGCTTATGTCATGGACGTAGTTGGTCTGAATGTATTGGAATCAGCCACCGCATCGATTAAAGCAAATTTGATTGAGTTGACTGCTGAGAATTTACGTCGTTCGATCAACGGGACATTAGAAGATGCAGGTGAGGAAGATGCGCCTGCTGGATACAAAGTGATTAAACAAAAACGATATCTTCAAGAAGGAGACTACATTCCATCTGTCGCTGTTGCTGGCATCCACAATGGAACGAAGCTACCTGTGATCGTTGTTTTGGATAATGGACTTGTAAAAAGTGGGTTGTCTCTTAAAACAGAAGACAATAAAGAAGCGGTTATCGAACAAGAAATCACCGCTAACGCTTCTTATGAACAATTAGCTAACGATGAATTTCCATGGAGAATTTACTACCCTAACACGACACCCTAATGCGCCCCAGAACGCAACTGGGGTTCTTAATGAAGACGGATCAGTTTCCCTTTCTTGGGATGCCGTAACAAAAGCGCAAGCATATGTAATCCATTATGGCAATGCGAATGAATCTGATCCACATGAAGCTATTTTTATGGGATATTCAGAAACCCCATCATGGACGTTAGCTGCTGCAGATGTTCCTGCATTAGAGGCAGGAGACAAAATTTATCTGTATGTTCAAACTTTTAATGTAAAAGGTAGAGGAGCAAATGATATAGAAAAAGCAGCTTATCTAAATGAACATGAGCTAGGTTCTGCATGGTCTGATCCAGTGATATTGACGAAAACTCCCTGAGGCGCCCCAAAAACTGACATTCAAGTATGATGCAGATAATAAGGGACTAGATCAAGCAGATATACCAATCAAATAAGAAGAAAAATTGGAGGAATAATAGATGGCTTTAGAAATGCGCGAATTAAGAGGAGACGATTTATTTTCATTATTATCAATCGTCGGAAAATTAGATATTAAAGATGAGTTTGTCAAAATGTTTGAAAAAAATATCGAAGATGCAGGTAAAACTCCAGAAGATCACAAGGAAAAGAAATTGACAAAAGCAGAACAAGCTAAAATCGATAAAGAAACGCAAAAACGTGGCATGAAAATAATGGCAGCGTTGCTTCAAAAAACATTGCTGAATCTAAAGAACGTGAAATCAGATATCAATGAATTGTTTGCTGAATTGACAAATACCGATATTCAAACTATCTCAACTTTAGGATTGATTGAATATACCGAGTTGCTTACTGGCTTCTTTAAAAAACCAGAGTTAGCTAGTTTTTTCTCATCTATCGCTACCTTGTTATAGAAATTGAGGACGGCGAACACAAATTAAAAGATCTGATATTTAAAAGATACGGAGATCCGCTTAAATTACTGAGCACTTATCGCTTAGTTAACTTAGCGGATTTTATTTTGTGGTTATTTGATGAACGAAACGAGGAAATCATGAAAGAACAGTGGCTACACACTCAAATGACTCAATCGTTCAATGACTTCAAAAAGCAACAGATGTCAGCTTCTGGGGTAACAAAGACGAAAGTTCCAACAAAAGAAGAGCAACAAGAATCATTAGATTTTGCTTATCAATTTATCAAACCAACCAAACCTCTAGAAAGTGAGGTGACGTAATGGGAGAAGTATTTAAATTATTCGGTACGATTGGGATCAACAATAAAGAAGCAAATAAATCTTTAGATGAGACTGAATCAAAAGGAAAGAGTACTGCAAACAAATTAGGAGGTTTCTTTAGTAATCTGGCCTCGAAAATGAGAGGGATACAAATTTTTCGTCCAATGAGTGAAGAAGCAACTGCTTTTGCAAAGAAATCACTTGTGTCAATTGCAACGGTCGGCGTAGCTATTACAGGCTTTGCGATTAAAGCGGCAGGTGATATGCAAGCGATGAATGCACAGTTTTCACAAGTATTTGGCGAATTTGAAACCAAAGCAGAAAAATCTATCAACTCTATTTCAAAGAAAACCAATATATTGCCCAATCGTTTGAAACCAGCATTTACGTCAATGGCTGCTTTTGCTAAAACAGCAGGAATGGATACAGCTGACGCATTATCACTTTCCGAACGTGCAACAATAGCTGCAGCAGATAGTGCGGCTTTTTATGATCGTTCGATTGGTGAAGTCACTGAAAGTCTACAGTCGTATTTAAAGGGAAACTATGAAAATGATGCAGCGTTGGGAATCTCATCTACTGAGACCACTCGAAACGCAGCAGCTAATAAGCTGTATGGCAAATCTTTCAACGACTTATCAGAGTCGCAGAAACAGCTAACGTTGCTCCAAATGGTCGAAGACGGAAATAAACTTTCTGGTGCTTTGGGCCAAGCAGCTCGTGAAGGTAGTGGCATGGAAAATGTCCTAGGAAACTTGAAACAGGCGGCTGTCGATTTATCTGCAGCTTTCGGTGCTCCTATGTTACAACCATTTTTAGCCATTATCGAAGGAATAACTAATGCGATGTCACATTTGGCTACTGTTTTTAGAGAAAATCCAGCATTAGTTTATGTCGTTGTTGGTGCAATAACGACATTAGCTGCAGCACTAGGAGCTATGATCATTGCTTCGAAAGCGGCGGGTTGGATGACCGCTCTAAAAAAAGCTCTTATAGGAGTAAAAGCAGCTGAGGGTGTTGCAGCTCAGGTAGGGCTTTTAACTAATCCCATTGGCTGGGTCGTTGTAGCTATTGGTGCATTAATCACAGCGTTTGTTTATTTTTATAATACGAGTGAGACGTTTAGAAATGGCGTGAACAAGTTAGTATCCGTTATTAAAGAAGGATTAGTTAAAGCCTTTGATTTATTGCTTAAGGGTCTAGCAGCGATCATGCCAACACTAAAACAAGTCGGTTCTATCATCGCTGATGTAGTGGTCAAAAGCTTCGATAAAGTCGTTGAGGTCAGTTCAAGAATACTAGCTGTTGTTATTCCTGTGTTACAAAAATTTGCAGAAGCTGTAAAAGGGTTGGTCTCTTCAGGTCTAGAAAAGCTTGGAGTGGTATTTAGACAAATAGGTGAAGTCCTTTCTAGTGCTTTTCTTAGTACGATCAGCGCTGTAAGTGCAGCGTTCTCAGTTATGCGTCAAGCAATAGCCGATTTATTGGCTTCGGGTTTAGAAAAATTCGGAACCACTATGTCTAGCATTGCTCAAACAGTTTCTGGAATATTTTCGGACAGTTTAAGGATCGCAGGAGATTTGCTTGAAAAGCTAGGTGGGTCGTTCGGGAAAATCGGTGGAGTTATTTCGATAGCAATTAGCTTGTTGACAAAGATTGGTCTTGTTGCTTTAGGCATCACAGGCCCGTGGGGAATTCTTATCGGCATAATAATTAGCTTTCTTACCATGTGGGCTAAAACGGGCGATTTGAATGCTGATGGCATCACAAAAGTATTTGATCAAATCAACGAGACAATCGCAAACGTTGCAGATATGATTGCGAAATATTTGCCAGTGATCATCGAGACGATCACAAATATTCTTGTAATGATTATTGAAAAAATGACAGAGTATATACCTCTGATCGTTGAAACGATTACGAACATTATTACTATGTTAGTTGAAACAATTACGACTTATTTACCAATGTTTATTGAATTAGCAGTTCAACTAATTACAAAATTGGTTGAGGGGTTAACAACTGCTTTGCCACTGTTAACTGAAGCTTTTTTAAATATTATCACTAATGTAGTTCAATTAATTACTACATTATTGCCTCAAATCATTCAGATGGGGATGCAACTCCTAACTGCACTAATTAATGGAATTACTACTGCTTTGCCAATTATTCTCGATGTCGGTATTCAAATTATCACATTTTTAATCGAGGCTATGGCGAATGCTTTACCACAATTAGTGGAAGTTGCTATTCAAATTATCACCACATTATTGAATGCTTTGATTGCTGCTCTTCCAATCTTGATTGATGTTGGGATTAATGTGTTAACCACATTGCTCGATGCGCTTATTGGTGCCTTGCCATTATTAATTGATGCAGGAATCCAAATCATCACCACACTATTGAATGCTTTAATCGGCGCTCTTCCAACATTAATCGATGCAGGAATAAAGGTAACAACCACGTTACTTGATGCAATTATTGCAGCATTGCCGAAACTGATTGATGCAGGTATTCAAATCCTGATGGCATTAATTAGTGGCGTTATTTCAATCTTACCTGCGTTAGTACAAGCAGCGATTCAAATTGTTATGGCATTGATCAATGCGTTAATTGCTAGTTTACCGCAAATCATTGCGGCAGGCATCCAGCTACTTATGGCGTTAATCAATGGGATCATTTCAATTTTGCCCGCTCTAATTAATGCAGCTTTACAGATTATTATGGCACTAGTTAACGCGTTGATTGCTTCATTACCACAGATTATAGCTGCAGGTGTTCAATTGCTTATGGCTTTGATTAATGGAATTATCTCCATTTTACCTGCTCTGATCAATGCGGCTTTGCAAATTATCGTGGCTCTCGCTAACGCATTAATCGCAGCACTTCCTCAAATCATTGCCGCAGGAATACAAATTGTCATGGCGCTTATTAGTGGAATTGTTCAATTACTACCACAATTGCTTAATATTTTTGTCGTTGCATGGAACGGTATTAAGTCAGCAGTCAGTCTCATTGTACAAGCTTTAGTGTCTGCAGTTGTTTCCTTCTTTACCGGTTTATGGAACAGGATCACAAGTATCTTTAATGGTATTCGTAACGCAGCTTCTACGGTGTGGAATGGGATTAAGAGCGTGGTTTCCTCTGTGGTTAGTGGAATTGTATCAGTCGCAGTCAATTTATTTAACGGATTGAGAAATACTATTTCAAATATATGGAATGGGATTCACTCGGTTATTAGCGGTATCGTGAACGGTGTAAAAAATACAATTTCAAATGTTTGGAGTGGTTTGACTGGAATAGTTTCAGGTGTCTTTGATGGCGTGAAGAATGCTATTCAAGGCCCGATGAATTCAGCAAGAGATTTTATCAAAGGAATTATTGATACAATCAAAGGATTCTTTAGCTTCTCAATAAGTTGGCCTAAAATTCCATTGCCACATTTCTCAATAAGTCCAGCTGGTTGGTCAGTAGGCGATTTACTAAAAGGTAAAATCCCAAGTTTGGGAATTGATTGGTATGCTAAGGGTGGTATTTTAACTCAACCAACAGCATTTGGTATGAACGGGAACAATTTAATGGTAGGTGGAGAAGCTGGAGCAGAAGCGGTTGCTCCGATCGATACACTGATGGGCTATGTGGAGACTGCGGTGCGTGGTGTGATCGGCGAACAAAAAGATGGAGATATCTACGTTACTCAAAACATTAGTAGTCCTGAACCGTTAACGCCAAGAGAGATTGCGAGAGAAACAAAATTACGACTGCAGGATCTTGCAGCCTTGAAAAAATAAGGAGGGTTTGAATGTACGAAATTGTTTATAAAAACTCGGATGGTGCCCAGTTAGTTTTCGGCATTCAACCGCCTTTTACTGTATCAAATAAAACTGGATTTGGTGCTGTCGAGAATGCCATTACAACGGAAGAACAGTATGGTCTCGATGGCGTCATTTTAGTTTCAGAACGTTTAGATAAACGTGATTTGACGATAAAAGGCACGTTGATTGGTACAAGTCCAGAAGACTTATCCATACTGCAGCATGAAATGATCAAAATATTGAATCCGAAAACACCAGGGTCACTTACTTATCGAGCATTTGATAAAGAGTACCAAATCGATGTATTAGTCGTAAAAGCTCCTGAAATGGATGATCCAGTTAAGAATACAACTACAACTTATACATGTTCTTTCCTTGCTCTAGATCCATACTGGCGAGATATGAGTATTTACAACACGCTTATTCCTCTAGCAGTAGCGACAAAGAAACACTTCTGGCCACTAAAAATTACACAAGGCTACGAATTTTCCACATTGAAATCTGGGGAGATTATTCCAGTGGTAAATGATGGGGATGTTGCTGTAGGAGGTACATTCTATTTTAGTCTTGGAGCTGAAGCAACTGATCCAGAAGTTTACAACGTCATTACTCAAGAGTTTTTCCGGTTTAAAGGATCGTATCAAGCGGGAACCAAGTTTAAGCTAGTGACAACACGAGGGTTGAAAGAAGCGATTATGACTGATCCAAATGGCATAGAATCGAATGCGATGCCATTGCGTGATCCTGATTCGACCTTTCTCCAGCTAGCGAAAGGCGATAATTATTTCCAAGTAAAAGCTAATTCTGGCATAGGAAATGTGATTGTACAGCTGGACTTCCAGCCACTTGTCGGAGGTGTGTAATGGAACTAGAGATTTTTACACAAGATAGTAACAATCAGTGGCTTTTTGAATCTGAAAAAGTCTTTGATGGATTTAAAAGTTTAACAGTCAATTTGAACTATTATACCTATTCAGATTTTGAATTATATGTTGGGCTGAAAAATGAGCATATACGTATATTTGTTCCTGATACAGTGATTTATATGGAAGGACTCTATTTCTATGTAGATAATGCAGTGGTAGACGATCAATCTACTGCGCAATTGAAAGTGACAGGGAAATCCTTACTTGGTAAATCTAACGATCGAATTGTTTATCGAATCTATAATAAAACAGCACGACCAGAACAAATTGTGTGGGACCATTTGAACGCCGAAGTTGTAAATCCTAGCGATACAAAGCGTAAGATTCAATATTTAAAACTTGATGGCACACCTAATTTTGGGACTGCTTCGATACAGTATCAGAACAGCTATGGAAATGTCGCTGAGGAAATAGAAAGCTTGTGTACAGCTTATGATTTTGGAATCAAGGAAGTGGCAGAACAATTAGGGAGACCAGGAAATAAATTAACCATTTTTCGTGGAGAAGATGTTTCCGATATTGTGGAGTTCTCCGATAGCTATGAAAATTTAACCAAGGCAGGCTATCAGAACAACAACTTCGATGAATCCACGACTGCTCTTGTTTATGGCGAGGGCGAGGGATCAGCAAGAAAAAATGTAGTTGTAAACGGCGAAAAGACTGGGTTGCAGCGCAAAGAGCTGTACGTTGATGCTCGAGATCTGCAGCAAAGTAGCGATGAGGTAACATTGACAGACAGCCAGTATAGATCAGCGCTAACAAATCGTGGGACAAGTAAATTAGCTGAACGAAAAAGAATTCTCACGCTTACTGGTGAAATTCCAACCAGTTCTAAATTATTTAAACTTGGAAAAGATTACAATTTAGGCGATACAGTTAGTGTTAAATCTGAACTATATAATTTGAAGAAAAAATCCACGATCACGACAATCAAAAAAACATATGACAGTAAGGGGCTTTTTGTCGAACCAGTTTTCGGTAAAGAAACCCCTACTATTTTTGACATTATAGGAAGGAGCTGAGAGCTTTTGGAATGGAGTTTTCCATGGTTATCTATTGACGAAGATCGTCTTTATGACGACAGCGATTTTGCCCAATTCTTTGCCAATTTATTTACTACAGGCGTTTCGATGACAACCGCTGACGGTTTAAAAGTAACAGAAAATTCCACTGGTGGCATGCGGATTATGGTTTCTGCGGGTGCTGCCAATATAGAAGGGCGTAGTTACTTCAATAGCATAGGTTTAGCATTGAATGTGTCGATTGCCAGTTCAACGCAAGAACGAACAGATAGCGTCGTCGTTCGAATGGATAAAAGTACAAGAGAAATCAAGCTAGTTGTTAAAACAGGAGATACCACAGTCCAACGAACAAGCGATGTGTACGAGTTGCAGCTAGCGACGATTCGTGTTCCACGCAATGCATCCTCGATCACTGCTGATTTAATCACGGATAAGCGTGCGGACGAAAAAGTTTGTGGTTATTCTAGCCCATTTCAAAAAGTATCTGTATCAGGACTAGAAGAACAATACAAAGCCTTGTTAGATAATATCATCGATAAAATGAATCAGTATACGGCAGATGAGAAGATTAAATTTGAAGCGGACATGAAGGCAATCATAGCTAAGGGGCAGGAATATATCAACCAAGCGCAAGCCGACTGGCAAGCCTTTCTTGAAACAATCCAGGAATCAATGGATGGAGATGTAGCACTGAACCTTCAAAATCAAATCATGAACTTAACGGCAGATCAGTTAGTTTTTTCTAAAAATGATCTGCCTTTTGTGTATCCAGAAATTGAAGTACTGGCGTTGACAAACGGGTTTGGTATCACAGCTTTAGGAGAAGAGAACTGGCTAGGCGATGTGCCGGAAACGATCCCAACAAAAATTGGTTATCCCACTAAAAATGCGGTGACAGTCAAAGTCCCAAATAACTGGAAAATGTCCGCACCGAAAATCACGGAGATCAGCGAGAATGTTTTTCTGTTGAACGAAGGAAACAAGAGCTTACAAATCAAAATAAAGGAGAGTAAATAATGGTTGAATTAAAAACGAATTTTGAACGTGGTCAACTGAATGCGCAGGATGATTTGAATGAGAACTTTAAAAATATTCAAAATGAAATAAATAAAGTGAGTACTGACGAGGAGTGGACAGTGCTTGACATAACGCATTCCAATGTTCCTAATGCACGAATGGCTTTAATAAGGACAGAAGAAACTGTTTACTTTTCAATGGCATCGTCCTTTACAGGAGCGACTGCTTGGTCGGAAAGAGTGATAGCTACTCTTCCCGACAAATACATTCCCAATTTAGAAAATTCGCCTTTAGGAAACCTAACTTTCTCAGTGCGTGGTGATGTAACTGGCGTTGCAACCCTTCGAATACAAGGTAATCAACTGTTGCTGATGAGATGTAATGGTTCTTCAAGCGAGGCTTTTTTTGATGTTATTAGTTGGCCAGCTGGTAAAACTTTTTAAGGGAAATTATTTGAGTGAAATTTATATTTTGGAGAAAAGATGGTGAATCATGGAAAAATTACTAGGGTCGTTACTCTCAAACCCTGAACAGATCAGCTTTGCTGTTTTGTTTGTGGGATTGTTTATTTGGGTGATGCAGCAGAATAACGCACGAGAAAAAAGGTATCAAGGGACGATCGACAAACTGACGGATGCTCTGGGCGATGTGGAAGATATCAAAAGTACCGTGGAGAAGATCCACGAAAAATTACAGTAGGAGGAAGATAAATGAAACTGAATAATTCAACGTACGACATCATCAAATGGGTGGTGTCGATTGTTTTGCCTGCACTTGCTGTATTAGTGGGCGGACTAGGCAAAGTATACGGATACGAGCATACTGACGTAGCGGTCACAACGATCACGGCTGTGACGACATTTCTAGGGACAATTATGCAAGTATCAAATAAAAATTATAAGAAAAATGGAGGAGAAAAGTAATGAGTAAACATTTAGTTGTTTTTGGACATGGCCAAGGAGATCCTGGCGCAGTAGGTAATGGATATCAAGAAGCTACTTTTACCCGAAATATTTTAGGACCAAAATTAAAGGCTTGGGCATCAAAATTAAAAAACAATCAAGTTGATTTCTATAATGAATCTTTAGACATGTATCAGCAGTCGCAGGCAGGCGGTGGAGCTTATTCAGCGAGTGGCTATGCTTCTGTAACAGAATTTCATTTAGATGCAGCAAGTGCAGCAGCGACAGGCGGGCACGTCATCATCAATGCTAAGTATTCACCAGATAAAAATGATTTGGCCATCGGGAAAGTATTAGAAAAATATGTTGGCTTGTGGGGATCATCAAAGCCGACCGGCACTTTTGGCCGTTCAGATTTATTAAATTGTAATGTCTTTTCTAACCGAGGCATTTCATATCGTTTAGTTGAATTAGGATTCATCACTAATGCGAATGACGTAAAGAAATTAGTCGATAATATCGATGCGGTAGCGAAAGAATTAGTCGAAGCAATCACTGGTGAGTCTTTAGGAGGAAGTTCATCAAACAATAATAGCTCGTCCAAACCGCAATCACATGATGAAGCTGTAGCAGCAAGTAAACCAACACATCAAGGGAATGCTTGGGGCAAACTGGATAAATTCAACGTGTTTACAAAAGATTCTGCTCGAGTTGCCGCTTGGTTAGTACCAGATACACCACAAGGCCCAATCGGGAAATACGCGTTTGTCTTAGTGATGGAACACGGCACAAATAATGAGCTGACTCGTATTCAATCAAAAGGGATCGCTCGTCCAGACGTCAAAAAAGCGTATGGATATCTAGGTGGCGAAGAATTAGGTTTCGATGTTACGTTCAATACAGACTGGATGAAAGGGAAGAAGATCGATGTCATCTTACGCCGATGCAATCAGGCTAATGGTGAAGGCGCAGTAAACGATGTTCGTATTTCTGATATTTATTTGACACTATAAAGAAAAAGCCCCTCTTTTTTCAGAGGGGCAGTACATATATTACATTACAAGCGGAATAATATTTTCTGTTTTGTTTGCTTGAGCGATTGCTAAATTGTTGCCATTTGTCGCCGGCACGATAAAAGTGATGATATCATTTTCATTTTCTAGAGTTTTTGCAACTTCTTCAATATTAAGTTGGATGCCATAGATTTGTGTACGCTGTGCATCTGTAGCTGTGTTTGAATTAAGCGCATTTTGTGCTTCTTCTAGAGACTTGCGACTCTCATCATTAATCACTCTTACTTCTATAACGGCGTGGGCAGAATCAGAGGTATCGTCTTTCACATCATTTTGTACTTCTACTTTTACAAGTTTTTCGCTATCTGTATTAAACTTTTCTTCAAGCTGTTTAGCTGCTTGCTCTAGATTAGCTTTATTTTCACTAGTAGTAGAACTCTCTACAGTCTTTGATGAACTTACAACAGTAGCTGAGCTTTCTGAACTTTTTGAAGAAGCTGCATCATTTTTATCACCACATGCACTAAGCAATGCAGTAGAAAAAATCAAAATACCAAAGCCTAACATAATTTTTTTCATTTTTAGATCCTCACTTTTATTTATTTATACTAGTTAATCATAGCAAAGGGATCTTTAAGTTGAAAGAGGCAAATTAATAAGTATGGAAAATGGTTTTTTATAGAAAAGTAAATAACAAGTATAATCTAGTTTTTTATTAGTGATTATGTAATAATAAATATGCCATCACAACAAAAGAATGAAACCCATTATCTAGTCTATGTCCATTCTTCTTGTTTGCAGTAGTTGTGATGGCTTTCCGTACCCTTAGCTCAGTTGGTTAGAGCAGACGGCTCATAACCGTCCGGAGCTTTTCTCCATTGCCACTCAAATGAGTGGCTTTTTTATGTATTCTTTTATGGATTAATGAAAGGATGTTTCACATAGTTATACTTCTGTATATTTGAAAAGTTTTACTTTGATTTTTTAAATAGAAAGACATTTGGGTTAAATTGTGAGATAATAATAAAGAAGAGTTTAAAGCGTTCCCCAAAAACCACTCCCCAAAAGTGTGTTACGCTTTAAACTCTTTTATATTTGAAGCCATTAAAAGCATACCATATAACTGTAAAAAATAATGGGAAAAAGACTTATAATTGGAGTGATAGTTAATTAGTGACTTATTTTTGATTTTATAGCACTGATACTATAAAATATAGATATCATCATATTACACAATCTTAATACCAACTTAAAAATATCTCCTTTCATAAGTATGGTGATAAAATCCGTTCCGGGCTACCTTTTTAGGTAGCCTACTTTAATCTTTATACCTTTCTGGATCAACGAAAGTATACTTTATATAGTCATAACGCCGATGATCGCTCCGTGCGTCTGGCACGTCAGTCACGATATCAAACAAAAAATATACATATTTCTTCATTCTAGTTTTCGCAGCAGGAATTTTAAAGTAGTTCTTATTAGAATAGTAGAGATTGATTAATAAGCTATCTTCGATTGCTAAAAAGAAAACTTCTGAATCCCATACTTTGTGAAAGTCTTTAATGAATTTGTTCGAAGGATCAAATTTAAACCATAATTGTGTTTTTCCTTCCATTAACATATAAAGTTCACCTCAAAAAGATTATACGAACAAACGTTCTTATTGTAAACCCTAAAATAGATTTTCCTGAATATGTATTGACAATATCTAAACGATAATATGCATTTCTTCTTATAAAAAGACCCCAGCAATTAAATTTGGTTGAGGTCTTTTTTCGTTCTTCTATTAATTTTTCTAACTCCTGTTTCAATATACATATAAAAAAGTAAAAATAATAGAAAAACTAGTGATAGCTTTGGTGATAGTGATATTAAAAATCAGAAAAGATAGAAAAAACAAGAGATAGATAAAATGCTGATATTTCGGCGTTTTCTAACGGTATAAAAGAGAAAAAAAGTAATAAATGTATACATGATACAAGAAAAACATGTTCGCACTTCTAGGCAAACCAGGCTTTGAAGACCTTGCTAAAGAATTGAACGAACGCCTGTAAGATAAGGGTTTTTCGCTAGATTTAAAAAATCAGTGATAGAAACATGTTGGCTTTGAAATAAAAGCTGGTACCCATTTAGGTACTTAACACATATTAACACCGTTTATTCGGAAAAAGGGGGTTGTGACAAGAATTTTGTCACAGCCCCTTGTTTGTATGGGAATCGATTCATTGCCTTGTTTTTTAGTTAAGGACTGGAAGAACAGGAAAGTGACTTCGAAGACCAATTCTATTTTTTTGTTTTCTAAAATCAACAAACAAAAAAGCACTCAAATCGAGTGCTTTTTTGCGATATTTTCTTAATCTTAAGATAGCCCTAATTTGTCTTTTATAGATGAAGGTACTTTATCGCTAGTGATTACTTTTTTCTCTATAATTCGCTTTTCGCTTGCTTTCAACTGCAAGATTGTTCCTTCGGGATAGGCAGAACCATTAGCAGAGTCGCCAGAAGTGATGACATCAAAATCCAATTGTCTTTTTTCACCGTTTTCAGCGTACGCATCTACGTTATATTTAAACCCTTTTCCAATTACTTCTCCATTATCTGCTTTAATATCAGTTTCTGCAGGCATCGGTGCTTTGATTACTGCATAATAATCTTTTCCTACATAAGTAGACTGATAGTAGTCCCAGCCTTTCCATCCTATAAAAGCAATCAATATGATAACGATCAACCCTAAAATTTTTT
>OGDF01001031.1_pt1 | contig 42558 bp, 27 predicted proteins | sample 1570141 | NCBI WGS metagenome assembly OGDF01 (sample SAMEA4370581, study PRJEB24528) | human gut metagenome
TTGTAGCTGTTACAGAGTTACATCCATGAGCGATGTTTGCGAATGGTCCGCCATGAACGATTGCCGGTACATGTTCCAGAGTCTGAACCAGGTTTGGTTTCAGGGCATCTTTCAGAAGTGCTGTCATAGCACCTTCTGCGTGAAGATCACCAGCTGTTACCGGTTTCTGCTCTGCAACTTTGCCATAAGTATATCCGATAATGATTCTGGAAAGTCTTTCTTTCAGGTCTTTGATATCGCTTGCCAGACAGAGAACTGCCATGATCTCGGATGCAACGGTAATATCATATCCGTCTTCACGAGGCATTCCGTTGGTCTTGCCACCAAGGCCGTCTACCACATTACGAAGCTGACGGTCATTCATATCCACGCATCTTCTCCATGTGATCTTACGTGGGTCGATGTTCAGTGCATTGCCCTGGAAGATATGATTGTCGATCATTGCCGCAAGCAGATTGTTGGCTGCTCCGATAGCATGGAAGTCGCCTGTAAAGTGAAGGTTGATGTCTTCCATCGGAACTACCTGTGCATATCCGCCGCCGGCTGCTCCACCTTTTACACCGAAAACCGGTCCTAAGGATGGCTCTCTTAAAGCAACCATAACGTTCTTACCCATTCTCTGCATACCGTCTGCCAGACCTACAGTTGTTGTAGTCTTTCCTTCACCGGCCGGTGTCGGGTTGATAGCAGTAACCAGAATCAGTTTACCATCTTTTTTGTCAGATTCTTTCAGCAGATTGTAGTCGATCTTTGCTTTGTACTTTCCGTACTGTTCCAGATATTTGTCATCAATACCTGCTTTTGCTGCAATCTCGGTGATCGGTTTCATTTCGCATTCCTGTGCGATCTCAATGTCTGTTTTGTATCCCATAGTTATTTCTCCTTTCTTCTGACCGGACGTCTGCCCCCGAAACGGAACAAAAAGTGAAGAATGTATCTGTTCCGTAAATAAAAAAACGCAGCAAATGTAATCATGTTCTACATTGCTGCCCAGACGGTCGGCCAATATGAATCCTGGTTTCCTGTGGTTCCTCCACATATCCGTCAGTAGCCAGGATCTTCTTTTTCAGACTTCTTTTAAAGAATAGCATAAATTAGCAAAAAAGTCAAGAATTACGAGGAAAAAACAATCTCTTTTTGTGGATTTTCACTTGATATTTATGAGGAAGAAAGTTATACTTAAACGGTAACATAATTGTTACTGTTCACTGATACTATCTTGCGAGGCGTTTTTCGTGAGCGAAGGTCACAGAAAACCCGAGACATACCTCACGAATTTATGCGATTAGTATGAATTCTGTGCATCGCAAAGTGTGTAATGGTGAGATACCTTGAAAAACAAACGTGATCACTATTAATAAAGAAGAAAGCCGGTGATATTTGTGGAACAGGCAATCAGGGAGGAGATATTTTCCGGATTCTGCAGGACGTATAATCAGGCACAGACAGTGACCTGTGAGTTCACAGAGACGGAAGAAGGACTTGAACTGACCGAAGTGGACTGTGGATATAGACGGTGCATCCATCGGGGCAGCTGTGAAGTGGCCAGGCAGATCCGTCAGATGGAAGAGGATCACAAAAAGGAGTAAAGGGGAAACAAATGGTAAAACTGAATAAGAAAATCAGGAGATATCTGGCTCTGGTTCTATGCCTCAGTATCTTGCTTGTACCTGTAGAGGGTTATGCGGCGAAGAATAATCAGAGCACAAACCAGCGGGTGAGAACCACAACGACAGCAGCAGGCTGGGTGTCCAGCGGCGGCCGATGGTGGTATCGAAATGCAGATGGGAGTTATCCGAAGAGTACCTGGAAACTGATCAACGGTTCATGGTATTACTTTGAATCTGATGGATGGATGGCGACTGGCTGGAAAAAACTGGGCGGCGAATGGTATTATCTTACATCCAGTGGAGCGATGGCTACCGGATGGGTGAAACTGAATGGGAAATATTATTTCATGAACGGTTCCGGTGAGATGCAGCATGATACCTGGGTGGATAATGGTGCCTACTACGTGAACAGCGATGGTGTCTGGGTGGAAGGAAAGACTTCCCAGAACAGAGTAGAAAGCAGTCGGACAGATTCCGCAGCAGGATGGGTGTCCGGTGGCGGCCGATGGTGGTATCGGGAAGCAGATGGTTCCTATCCGAGAAACAGCTGGAAAGTAATCAATGGTTCCTGGTATTATTTTGACGGTAGTGGCTGGATGGTAACCGGCTGGCTAAAACGCGCAAGCAGCTGGTATTATCTGGAGCCGGGCAACGGTAACATGGTAACGGGCTGGAGAAAAATCGGAAGTACCTGGTATTATCTGAATCCGGGAAATGGCGATATGGCAACGGGCTGGACAACCATTGGAGGAACCCGATATTACATGAATCAGGATGGAGCCATGGTAGAAGGCTGGTCACAGCAAAATGGAACTTGGTATTACCTGAAACCGGGCAGCGGAAACATCGCGACCGGATGGTTAAAACTGGGTGCAACCTGGTATTATCTGGCGAGTGACGGAAAGATGCTGACAGGTTTCCAGAACATCGGCGGATCCAAGTATTATCTGAATACAGGCAGTGGAGCCATGGTAGTAGGCTGGCTGCAACTGGGCAGTGACTGGTATTATATGAACGGCAGCGGTGCCATGCTGACAGGCTGGCAGAAAATCGGAAGTACCTGGTATTATCTGAATCCGACGACCGGTAAGATGGCAACAGGTTGGACAATCGTTGGTGGAAGTAAATATTATATGAACGGCAGCGGTGCCATGCTGACGGACTGGCAGAATATTGACGGTTCAGAGTATTATTTTTACAGCAGTGGAGCCATGGCGGTAAGTACAGTCATCGGCGGTGTTGAAATCGGAGCAGATGGAAAAGCATCGAGAACAGAAAGTCAGGCGATGGGGACTCTGACCAAGTTTTTGAAAACAATGATTCAGCCGGTAGGTAACACCCTGTATGTATGGGGTGGCGGTCATGACGCCTGGACAGACGGAGACGGACTGCGTATCGGTATGAACCCGAAGTGGAAACAGTTCTATAACCAGCAGGGAGCTTCGTATAATTATACGAAACACCGATATGAGTATCAGAATGGTCTGGACTGTTCCGGTCTGGTCAGCTGGGCTGTCTATAATACATATAATACGAAATCAAATCAGAAAGAAACGGCATACAGTTCAACATCTACCGGATTTCCGGCTTATCTGACCAACAAAGGTTTTGGATCGCACGGAAAAGTTTCCGGTGGAACATTTACACCTGGTGACGTGGTAAGTATGACCGGTCATGTGTGGGTTGTTCTTGGCATGTGTTCGGATGGAAGTCTGGTGATCGTTCATGCGACGCCACCGGTAGTTCAGATCAGCGGTACGGTCAATACAACAGGAAGCACGAACAGTGAGGCTGTAAAACTGGCAAAGGCATATATGAAGAAATATTATTCAGATGCAGCCGGCAAATATAATCTGTGTATCGCAAGTAAAGCATATGTGAATAACGTAGACCGTTTCCAGTGGTCCTCCAGCAGTATGAGAGATCCGGATGGACTGCGTAATATGACGGCAGCACAGGTACTTGAAAAATTGATTGGACCGCAATAAGAAAAATGTAAAGAAAGGCTGTCGGGAAATAGACAGTTCTAAGTTTGGGAGGGTGTGACTCATACCGAGGCACACCCTCCCAAACTTTTTATCATACAAAGAAAAAAGATGACTGACGACAACCATCTTTCTCTCCATTTATTGAGATGAGTTTAGTATTGAGGGGTTGCAGGAAAAATGGTTTTGTGTTAATATGTTAAGGAATGTAAAGAGAATGTTTCGTAAATATTACAAGAATGTATAACACAATGCAAAACAATAAAAGGAGAAATATATGAAAAAAAGAATCCTTTGTTTAACATTAGGATTAATGCTGACAATTTCACAGGCAGTACCTGCCGGTGCTGCATCCAGAAAAGATCAGTTAAAACAGGATAAGGCAGCAGCACAGAGTCAGCTTGCAGCACAGGAGTCCAAAATCAATAATCTGGAAGACCAGAAACAGACACTTTCCGCTGAGATCGATCAGCTGGATTCTGATCTGGTAAATATTATGGTTGAGATTGAGATTCTGGATGGCGAGTTATCCGATAAAGAAGCGCAGATCGAGCAGACCAAAGCAGATCTGGCAGTGGCAGAAGAAAATAAACAGAAACAGTATGAAGCCATGAAGAAGAGAATCCAGTATCTGTATGAAAAGGGTGGAGATGATGCATGGGCACAGATGCTGTTCCAGGCATCGGACTTTACCAGTCTTCTGAACCATGCAGAATATGTACAGCAGATGTATGATAGTGACAGAAACAGTCTGGAAGAGTTCAAAGAGACTGTACAGCAGGTAAAAGACCTTGGGGATCAGTTGGACAGTGAGAAAGCAGAACTGGAAGAGATGAACCAGGAGTATCAGAATCGTCAGGTGAGTATGCAGACCCAGCTGGAAGAAAAGAAAGTAACTTCCAGTGATTATGATGCACAGATCGCACAGGCGCAGAACCAGGCTGCACAGTACACGGAACTGATTCGTCAGCAGAATGCTGAGATCCAGAAAATTGAAGAAGAAGAGAAAAAAGCAGCGGAAGAGGCAGCAAGAAAAGCGGCCGAGGAAGCAGCTAAGAAGGCAGCAGCAGAAGAAGCTGCAAAGAAAGCACAGGAAGAAGCAAACAAAAAAGCAGCAGATGAGGCAGCTAAGAAAGCAGCAGAAGCAAGCAAGAAATCTTCCTCTACTTCCGGCAGTAATACAGCTGCAAGTTCTGGTTCTTCCACAAGCAGTAAAAACAATACATCAGGCAGTAGCTCAAGTGCAGCAACATCCAAGGACAACGGAAGTTCTTCTTCCGGCTCATCAGGAAGCTCAGGCAGCAGCGTATCATATAACCCGACAGGACAGTCCGTTGTTAATTACGCATGTCAGTTTGTTGGCAATCCTTATGTATGGGGTGGTACAAGCCTGACAAACGGTGCTGACTGTTCCGGATTTATCATGAGTATATATGCAAAGTTTGGTGTATCCCTTCCGCATTCCTCCGGAGCAATGGCAGGCTGTGGTCGTGGAGTTTCCTACTCTGAGGCAATGCCTGGAGATATTATCTGCTACGCAGGTCATGTAGCTATCTACATGGGCGGTGGACAGATCGTACATGCAAGTAACGAAAAAGACGGTATTAAGATCAGCGGAAACGCTGCGTACAGGCCGATCGTTGCAGTTCGTCGTGTGCTGTAATCAGAACAATAGTAACAATTATGAGAGTCATATCTGAAAAAGATATGGCTCTTTTTTTGTTCAATAATCTATTCCGCTTTAACGTGGCATTTTATTGTAGTTCCGAATTTGACAAAATAAATGATGGAATCAACACAAAAGAACGAGCCGATAAAAAAACGAATCGTTATAATTAGAAGAAAAGAGACTGAGACAGTCTGTATGCAGACGGAACAGGCTACATTGCCGGAAGGAGGTAGATAATGAAGAATCGAAAAAAACAGCTTATGAAGATCGGAGCTGTCATAGCGGTGATTGCAGTTGCAGGAATTGCCGGCGGAGTCGGCATATACAAGTGTGCCAATCGATTCGATCTGACTGTAGCCGGGGATCCAATCAGTAAAGAAGAGTATGTGAACTGCATGAATTCTGTGGAATACGACACAAAGATGCAGATCCAACAAGATTATGATGCCGTATACGGAACAGATTTCTGGGAAAAGCAATACGACGGACAATACGGCTATGAGATTCTCACCCGGAATACAGTAGAACAGTTAAAATACATCCATGCAGTATATGATCTTGCCGAAGAAAACGGAGATGTAGCAGACAGCAGCTATGAGGCTCTGGAAAAACGCTGGAAGGATGGTAATGCAGAGAGAGGCGAGAAAGTAAAAAAAGGCGAAGTGATCTACGGACTGAAAGAGTATACCTTTCAGCTGTATCTGGACTATGAGCTCAGTACTCTGAAAGAAAAATACTGTAACGATACATCCCGGGAGGGAATGCAACTGACGGAAGACGAGGTTCTTCAGCACTACCAGAGTCGCGACTGGATATTTGGAGGCAGCGAAGAAAACGCTGACCTGGAAACAGCAAGAATAGCAGTCGAAAGAGAACTGCGTGAACAAAAATACGACGATATGATCACGCAGCATGAAACCGATTCTCAGGTGGAAGGAAACATGAAAGATGTGAACCGGTACACCTTGAAGAATATACAATAACGGAAGGAGAAAAGGTATGAAGAAAAGATGGATGAGCGGTACGTTAGCACTTCTGCTTGCAGGAACAACAGTCGCATCAATGATGCCGGCAGTATCTGTTAAGGCTGAGGGAAATACCGCAACCGGAACAACATATTATGTTGATTCCAATGGGGGAAATGATAGCAATGAAGGAACATCAGAAGGCAAGGCGTTCCAGACACTTGAAAAAGTAAATACACTTGATCTTGAGCCGGGAGATACCGTTCTTTTGAAAAAAGGATCTGTATTTGAGGATCAGGCTCTTAAGTTTACAAAAGAAGATAGCGGTACTGCAGAAGCACCGGTAAGAATATCTGCTTATGGCGAGGGAAACAGACCACAGATCAATACAAACGGTCATGGTCAGTGGGAACTGAATTATGGAACTCCACTGGATAACCAGAATCATAAGTGGAAAGGTACCGTATCTTCCAGTATCCTGATTGAAGACACAGAGTATATCGAGATCGAAGGTCTGGAACTGACCAACGACAGAAATAGTGCAACAGATACCGAGAAAGATAAAGCGTACAACGATGCATATGCAATGGACAGAACAGGTGTTGCCGGCGTTGCGAAGGACAATGGAACAGTAGACCACATCGTACTGAACGATCTCTATATCCATAATGTGACAGGTAACGTATATAACAAACATATGACAAACGGTGGTATCTACTTCATCGTTGCAAAACCAACAAACGAAGGAGCAACCGGAATTGCAAGATACAATGATGTTAAGATCACGAACTGTTCTCTGGATACAGTAAACCGCTGGGGAATTGCAGTCGGATACACCTATCAGTGGAGACAATTCACAACAGGTGCATTGTCAGATGCAACAATGGCAAAATATGGTTCATCCAATGTTGTGATCGAGAACAACTATCTGAACCATGTAGGCGGAGATGCCATCACAACCATGTATCTGGACAGACCGATGGTTCAGTATAACGTGTCAGAGAATGCGGCAGAGCAGATCAATTTCAAAGACTACTCAAAGAATCAGCCGAGTCTTGATGCAAATGGTAATGTAAACGGTACACAGGGCGTTGGTGCAGGACGAGTGGCAGCAGCAATCTGGCCATGGAAATGTAAAAATGCAATCTTCCAGTACAATGAGTGCTTCAGAACATTAAATGCTTCCAATGGTAACGGCGATGGACAACCATGGGATGCCGACTATGGTGATGGAACAAACTATCAGTACAACTACAGCCATGGTAATACCGCAAGTACCATCATGTTCTGTGGTCCGGAGTCCATTAACAATACATTCCGTTACAACATCAGCCAGTATGAAGATATGGGACCTCTGGATCCGGCCGGTAACACTGGAAACTGCCAGGTTTACAATAACACATTCTATATCAAAGAAGGTCTCAATACCATCTGGCATAGAAGCCATGGCAATGGTGGTCCTGTAGATATGGAAAATAATATTTTCTATTTCGCAGGAAACTCACCGGTTGCAGTAAATGACTGGAATCCCAGCGGAAATAAGACCTTCAGCAATAACTTATATTACAACGTAACTACTTATCCGAATGATGCAAATGCTGTAAAAGCGAATGCAGGAACAAAGGTACTTGTGGATGCAGGTTCCGGTCCGGATTCAGTAGCAACTGATAAGAGCGCAAGAAGACATGAAGATCCAACAGCTACAACAGTATTTGACGGATACAAACTTGCAGAAAACTCTCCGGCAATCAACGCTGGTAAAGTAGTAGTTGACAGAAATGGTTATACCATCGATCACGACTTCTTCGGTCACAAGATCACAGCAGTACCGGAGATCGGAGCAGCAGAAAGTGATGCAGTGGCGGCACTTGTACTGAGATCTAACGTATATACTGTTACCGGAACTAACGTAAGCGATCTTCCGAAAAATACAACAGTAGAGGATTTCCTTAATAATGTCATTGTAGATACAGGCGTTACAGTTACTATTAAAGAAGGCGAGACAGAACTTACAGGAACTGACATCGTAAAAGGAGGAGCAACAATCACTCTTTCTTATGAAGGAATGGAAAGTGTAACTTACACTGTGGTTGCAAGTTCGGATAAAGAACTGAAGGGATGTTTCTACGAAGTGAAGGGAACAGAGGTACGTGTTCCTTACACAGAGAAAAACCTGACAACAGTAAAGGAAATGAAGGCAAACATCACTGTAGCAGACACAGCAACAGTATCCGTATTAAACGGTGGAACAGAACTGGCAGATAGCGATGCAGTTGCAGCCGGAATGACACTTCGCATCACTGCGGAAGACAGCACAACAAATGATTTTACGATCACACAGAAAAACGAATACAACTGGACGTTTGATTTTGTAAGAGGACAGCAGGGAAATGTATGGTTCGGACAGATAAAAGACAGCTCCAGCGACTGGACCAATATGACAACTATCGATTCGGACGGATGGCCAAACTGGGCGACTCATACATATTATGGTCCTGGTATTGATGCACCACAGAACACAAATACAACAACTGATCCAACAGTTCATGGTCTGCTTTCCGCACCGCCGCGCACAGATATTTCTACAGCAATGGCATATAGAGTACCGAAGAGTGGAACCGTATCATTCAAAATCAGAGATGACGAGCCATATCTTCGTCAGTCTTCGAACACAGGCGGAACAGTTACCTTGAGTCTTTATGTGAATGGTAAAGAGAAGAAGAGCTTAACACTTGAAACCAGTAGACAGAAAGTTGGTAACTGGGAACAGCCTGAAGAAATCGCAGTAAGCCGTGGCGACATGATTCGTGTGGTAACTAAGTGTAATGATAACCCAAGCAAACCATCCGTTCACGTTACACCAATCATCACTTATGTAGATAAAGCTGCAGCTGATACAGAAGCACCGACAACACCAACAGAGGTAACAGTAACAGATATTACAACAACAACAGCAAAAGTTACCTGGACAGCATCTACAGATAATGTAGGCGTGACTGGATACAATGTATACGTAAATGAATCTGAAGATCCTGTAAACGGCGAGACACTTGTAACAGGAACAGAATATACACTGGAAAGTCTTACAGCAGGAACAGAATATAAAGTAACTGTAAAAGCAGTTGATGCAGCCGGTAATGTTTCAGAAGGAGCTGTATATACATTTACAACAAAAAATGCGGCAGATACAGAAGCACCATCAGCACCGACAAATGTAGTAGTAACAGATGTTACAACAACAACAGCAAAAGTTACCTGGAGCGAAGCAACAGACAATGTAGGAGTAGTTGGATATAACGTATACTTAAATGAAGCAAAAGTAAATGAAACACTTATAACAACTACCGAATATGATTTAACTGCTCTTACAGAAGAGACAAATTATTCAGTAAAAGTAACTGCGGTGGATGCAGCAAAAAATGAATCTGAGAGATCTGAAGCAGCTACATTTACAACACCAAAAACACAGGATACCGAAGCACCATCTGTACCGGCAGGTGTAGCAGCATCAGACGTGACACAGACAGGAGCAAAGATTACCTGGACAGCATCTACAGATAATGTAGCAGTAACCGGATACAATGTATATGTGGGTGAAACAAAAGTAAATGCTACACCTGTAACAGTTACAGAATATGATTTAACCGGACTTACAGCAAATACAGGATATTCAGTAACAGTAAGTGCAGTGGATGCAGCAGGAAACGAATCCGCAAGATCTGAAGCAGCTACATTTACAACATTAGAGGCGGAAGAAGAGAAAGATACAGAAGCACCGACAGCACCGGCAGGTGTAACAGCATCAGAGGTGACACAGACAGGAGCAAAGATTACCTGGACAGCATCTACAGATAATGTAGGAGTAGCCGGATATAATGTATATGTAGATGAAGCAAAAATAAATACGGACAAGCTGGTGGAAGGTTTGGAAATTGAACTGACAGGTCTTACTCCGGATACAGAATACACAGTAACAGTAAGTGCAGTGGATGCAGCGGGAAATGAATCAGGAAGATCTGCAGCCTTCACATTTACAACACTTAAAAACGAGGAACCTGCCCCGGAAAAACCATCCGCTCCTACGAATGTAAAAGTATCTGAAATTACTCATACCACAGCAATCGTTACCTGGGAACCGGCTGCAGAAAGAGCGATGGCACCTGGATATAATGTATATCTGGATAATAAAAAACAGAATGAATTGCCTATAGAAGGAACAGAGTACAAGTTGACTGGCCTTAAGGTAGGAACCAGATACAATGTAGCCGTAACAGTAGTAGATGTAGATGGAATAGAATCTGACAGAACAGAAGAAGTAGAAGATACATTTATAACAAAGGCAGATAAAGAAAAACTGCAGGAAACTACAAAAGATGCAGACAAAGCTCTGGAGAACAAGGATAAATACACAGAGGAATCTCTGAAAAATCTGGAGGAAGTCTACAAGAAGTATCAGGAAGTACTGAATGGTGACAATGTAACTCAGGAAGAAGTAGAGGAAGCGAATAAAGCTATCGAAGAAGCTTTCAAGAATCTGGTAGCAAAAGACGATGGTAAGAAGGATCCGACTCCTACCCCAGGACCGGCAGCCCCAACACCGACTACAACGCCAGACCCGACTACAACCCCAACCCCAACTACAACACCAACTACAACCCCAACCCCGAGCACCACACCGCAGCCAGGCGCAAAACCTGCAGCAACTTCCGGAAATACCAACACAGGAAGCACAAATGCAGGTGGAACAACCACAGGCAGCACATCTACAGCCAGAGCTGCAAAAACAGGTGATACAGCCAATGCAGCAGCCTGGTTATTTACCCTGGCAGCATCTGCGGTTGCAGGAACTGTTGTTGTAAAACGTAAAAGAGAGGATTAAGAATGTCCCACTCTTGAAGGATAAAAATAAGTAATTAAAACAGACAGGAATCAGAAAACACTGATTCCTGTCTGTAACATCCAACAAAAAGGAGAAAAAAATGAGGAAAAAGACCCTTTCAGCATTTCTGGGATTGGTTCTTGGCGCTTCTACCATATTAGGCTCTGTCGGTGCAAACCCTGTACCGGTATCCGCAGGAACGGATGGAATAACCGACAGCGAATGCACAACCACTGGAACTGCAGAACCGGCATCGGACGAAGTTGTACCGGACGCGAATCAGTACAAATATCAGAAGGATGAACTGGCAGCATTCTGTCACTTCGGACCGAATACATTTAATGAAATTGAGTGGGGAGAACATTACGGAAACAAAGCACCGAACGAAATCTTTACATTGAAAGATAACTTTGATGCAGACACACTGGTAAGCACATTAAAGAATGCAGGATTTAAGAAAATTATTGTAACAGCAAAACATCACGATGGTTTCTGTATCTGGCCGAGTGCATATACAGACTATGATGCAGAGGCAGCAGGGTATAAAGGAGATATTCTTGAGGAGATATCTACTGCGTGTACAAACTATAATATGGACATGGGACTTTACCTGTCTCCATGGGATATTCATGAGCCATCTTACGGATATTATGATGCCAATGGAAAACCGACAAGCAAGGAAAATGACGTAAAAGATTATAATGAATATTATAACAATCAGTTAGAAGAAATTCTTGGAAATCCCAAGTACGGCAATAACGGACATTTTGTTGAAGTATGGATGGATGGAGCCAAAGGAAGCGGTGCCAATGCACAGGACTATGAGTTTACAAAATGGTTTGATACAATCCAGAAACACCAGGGAAAACAGGCAGACAAGGATGCTGACTGTATGTTATTCGGAGCTCAGGCATATACAACCGTTCGCTGGATCGGAAATGAAGACGGTGTGGCTTTTGAGGATACCTGGGCAAAGTCAAATGTCAATTATGACAATAATACTATTGATAGCAATGGAAGTACACCTTATTCCAAAGGATATGAAAATGGTAATAAATGGACAGTTCCGGAGTGTGACGGACGTATTACATCCGGATGGTTCTGGGGAACAAATAAATGTACTCCGAAGACAGTTGCCCAGCTTGCTAACATGTATTTTGATTCTGTAGGACATAATGCAACTATGCTTCTGAATGTACCGCCAAACAACAAAGGTACAGTAGATCAGCCGATCCTGAATAGAATAACAGAATTCGGTCAGAATGTGGAAGAGTCTTTCAGAACCAATCTGGCAAAAGCAGAAGGAACCACAATTGTAGCATCTGATGTTCGTGGAAACGATGCTGCATTCAAACCGGGAAATGTAGTAGATGGAAATGATGCCACATACTGGACAACAAATGATGGTACAACAAGCGGAAGTCTGACCATTAAATGGAATACAGCGAAGAAGTTTGATGTGGTTTCATTCGAAGAAGCAATTCAGAAAGGACAGCACATCAACAGTTATAAAGTTGAGTACAAAGCATCTGACGATGCACAGTGGCAGACACTGAAAAGTGGAGTAACTGTTGGTGCAAAGAGACTGGTCAGAACTGCACCGGTATCAGCAACTCAGGTGAAGATCACAGTAGGAACAACCGATGGAAAAGTTCCGATGTTAAGTGAAGTTGGTGTATACAAAGCAAGCGAAGGATTCCAGCTGGCAGGAGCAGCGCCGGAAGGTATGGTAACAACCAGCGTTAATGATACAAATAGTTTTACATTCAGCACAGGTTGGAATCCACAGACAGGCAGCCAGTATATCAACGGACAGAATACCTGGTCCGATAGAGCTGACGCAAACTTTACTTATGAGTTCCACGGAACAAAAGTATACCTGATGGGAACAACAGACCCGGGTCATGGTGCCGCTGATGTTTATATTGATAATCAGTTGGTAAAAACGATCAATACACATGCGGAAAGCAGATCTACAGGAGCAAAGATCTTTGTATCCGATGATCTGGAAGATGGCGATCACACATTAAAGCTTGTAGCAAAAACAAATGCAGCAATCGGTGTGGAAGCAGCTTACGTAATCAACAACGGTGGCGTTGGAATGATTGAACTTGAAGATTCTGCATACACAATGAATGAAGAATCTTCACTGGATGTGAAAATCAAACGTGTAGGTGGAACAAAAGGAACAATCACAGCTAAGATCCAGCCTAACCCGGGAAGTGCAATTCAGGATGATTTTAATACAGAATTAGCTCCGGTAGTTACTCTGAATGAAGGAGAAGCTGAAGTAACTGTTGAAGCAGCAGAGACAAGACGTAATACGAACATGACCGGCGATCGTGTATTTTCTATCGAACTGACAGAGAAAACACCGGACAATGCAATTATTGGTTTTAACAGTTCTGCAAGAATCACAATCAAAGATGCAGATGGTATTACAAAAGAAAAACTGAAAACTTTAATTACTCAGTCTCCTGACGAAGCACAGGAAAATCTGTACATGGAAAAAGGCTGGAGTGCATATGCAGAAGCACTGGAAGCAGCAAAAGCAGTTGCCGAAAACGAAGAAGCAACAGAAGCAACTATCAGAAATGCATACATAGCACTGGAAAATGCAAAGAATGCACTTGTAGCACGTGAGAAATATACAGAAACTGACAGATTCAAATTCCCATGGAAACCGGGAACAAGCGCTAAGCTGGAAGCAGAATTTGCGACAGAGTTAAATAATAGCAATGATGAAGATTCGGATAAGGATTGGCCGATGCAGATTGCGGATAACAACGATGCAAGCAATGGAAAATTTGTCACAGATATGGCATTCAAGGATGTTCTGAAATATGCTTATCATGCAAAAAAAGCAGGCACCTATCATGTGGTTATGAGATATCGCAGTGGATCCGCTGAAAATGAGAAAAATGGTATCAAGATTACAGAAGCAGATGGAAAGATCGCAGAGAAAATAGTTGTAGTTGATCCGACAAAGAATAACGGAAACGTTGTTTTTGGAACTGTAGAATTTGATATTGAAGTAACAACACCAGGCGATGGAATGATCTCTATTACAGCACCGAATACCAATAAAGGGCCTGGAATTGACTACTTCATTATCAGCCCGTTGGAGGTTCCAGTAGATTCATTTGAAATCACAGCTACAGCAGGTGAAGGTGGAACCATCACAGCCGAAGGTCTTGCAGAAGGTAAAGTAGCTGTTCCGGAAGATGAAAGTGCAACATTTACAATCACTCCGAATGCAGGATATGAGATTGCAGACGTAAAAGTGGATGGAGCATCGGTAGGAAAGAAAACTGCTTATACATTCGATCACGTAGACAGAACTCATACAATCGAAGCAACATTTGCATTTACGAACTATACAGCAGAAAATCCATTTGTATTCCCGGGGGAAAAGGGAGTGACCAAGACACTGGAAGCAGAGCATGCTACAGAACTGATCAATAGCAACGATTCAGATTCGGATCCGGACTGGCCGCTTACTATTACTTCTGAAGACTGGGCAAGTAATGGAAAATTCCTGAACTGTATGGCATACAAAGATTATGCAAAATATGCTTACACAGCAGCAGTTCCCGGAACCTACACAGTAACAGGTACTTACCGTGCCGGAGCGTTAAACAAACTTGCGATTTCTGAAGCGGACAATAAGATTGAAGCAGCTCAGGTTGATTGCCCGTCAACAAAAGAAGGCAACGCACTTACTGTGAAGACATTCACGCTGGATATCAAAGTGACAACAGCAGGAGCAGGAACCCTGATCCTTACAGCACCGGATACAAACAAAGCTCCACAACTGGACAAACTGGATATCGTGCTGAAGAGAACTGCAGACGAAGCAGACCTTACAGAACTGGAGGCAGTACTTAAAACTGCAAGAGATAAACTTGCAGAGGTAAATGCCTATACACCAGTATCCAGAGGAGAACTTGAAACTGCAGTAAATGCAGCTCAGGAAGTTTATGATAAAGCAGGTGTTACCCAGGATGAAGTAAATGCGGCAAAAGCAAATGTAGAAGCTAAGATTGCTGCACTGGTAAAGAAAGCAGATAAATCTGCACTGATCAATGCAATTAACCTTGCAAGTGTCAAAACAACGCAAGAGGACAAATACACAGCTGAATCCAGAGAAGTTCTTAAACAGGTGATAGATGCAGCAGCTGAGGTAGTGAATGACGAAAATGCGACACAGGAAATGGTAGATGTTCAGACAGCCGCTGTAAAAGATGCCGAAGCTAAATTAGTAGCAATTAAAGTACCGGTTAACAAATCAGGACTGGAAACTCTTGTTTATCAGGCAAAAGAGACTGTGAAAGAGACAGAAACCTATACCGTAGAATCTCTGCAGGCTCTTCAGGCAGCCATTGATGCAGCTCAGGATGTATTGGACGATGAAAACGCAACACAGGAGACTGTAGATGCGCAGACATCAGCTATAAATGCTGCAATGGACGCATTAGTAAAAAAACCAGTGGTTGATAAAACTGAACTGAAAAAAGCTGTTGATGCTGCAAAGGAATTTGCATCAAGCGAAGAAAACAAAGAGAAATACACAGAAGATTCCTGGAAAACGCTTGAAGATGCCATGAAGGCAGCGCAGGATGTTCTGGATAAACCGGAAGCAACGCAGAAAGAAGTTGACGATGCTTTAACTGCTTTAACAGAGGCGAAGGAAAATCTGAAAACAAAAGAACCTTCTGTTGAAAAACCGGGGAAAGCTGAACTTGAAGAAACTGTGAATGATGCGAAAGCATTTGTTGGAGGATTAGAAAATCCGGAAATGTATACGGAAGAGTCTCTGAATGCCCTTAACGAAGCAATTGAATCAGCAGAGATAGTGCTGGCTTCAGAAACTGCAACACAGGATGAAATTGATGCTGCAATGCAGAGAGTAAAAGTAGCAAGAAGAAATCTGACACCGAAGAAACCGGCAGTTGATACAAAAACTCTTGAAGACGAAGTTGCGAAAGCAAGAGAACTTGTGAAAGACACAGCAACTTATACACAAGAGTCTCTGAAAGCTCTTCAGGCAGCTATTGATGCAGCACAGAAAGTACTGGATGATGCAGACGCAGCACAGGAAAACGTAGATAAACAGACAGAGGCCGTAAGAGCAGCAATGAAAGCTCTGGTAAAGATTAAAGTACCGGCTGTAACAGATAAATTGAAAGATGCTGTCAGAGAAGCAGAAGAGCTTGTGAAAGACACAGAGAAATATTCCGAAGAATCCCGGAATGCTCTTACAGATGCAATTGCATTAGCACAGGAGGTACTTGAGGATACAAACGCAACACAGGAAACTGTGGATAAAGCGCTGGAAGCTGTAAATGCAGCAAAAGAAGCTCTGGTAGAGGTAGGAAATCTGAGAAATGTTGTTGATGAAGCAGCAAAACTGACAGGCGAAACCGATAAGTACACCGAAGATTCTGTGAAAGCTCTCCAGGCAGCCATTGACGAAGCCAAGAAAGTACTTGGTAATCCGAAAGCAACTAAGGATGAAGTGGCTACTGCTTTAAATGCTGTAAACAAGGCAAAAGAAGAACTGAAAGTAAAAGAAGCAGATAAGAAAGACGAAGAACCTAAAAAAGAAGAACCTAAGAAAGATCCAACCAACGAGAACATCAACAACGGTTCCACAAATGGGGGCACTAACAATGGAACTTCCAACACAGGTTCCGCAAACAATGGAAGCACCACTACACCATCCGGAACAAAAACTGTAAGCGGAAACAATAACTCCGTAAAAGCAGCCAAAACCGGAGATACAACTAATGTAGTCGGACTGGTAGTTCTTTGCCTGGCAGCCGGAGTTGTTATGGTTATGGTGAAGAAAAAAAGAGCTCACTAATTAGGAATAGAAAGCCTTTTTCAGACACGCTCTGGATACTACGCAGTTACGATAATTTCTTAAGCAGGCGTTAACAGATCGTCTCGGATGCGGAACTCAGATGCGCATCCGAACGGTCTTGGATTAGTTGGCAAATAGAAAAGAGATGGAGTAAACATGTTTGCATTTATAATTATTTTAACAACCATGATATTTTTGGCTTGTGCTTTTGGGGCTTTCTGTTTGTGTAAAGAATCCATAAACTGGAGAAGCGAACAGATGGGGTATGATCTGGAAGAGAGTCTGAAAAGCCAAAAGAAAAAGAATGCAGGTATGCCGGAAATGGAATATACAGGCAGCAAGGCATAAAAATAACGCCATCGGATATCCGGTGGCGTTATTTTTATGCAATTAACAGAACCTGCGAAATCATACTTTAGTATATCAAAATGCTATTATCGAAGGGAATATTATTGACTTCGATAATGGCAATGAATCGTTAACTAAATTGCCTTCCTGTACTGGGATGGTGCCTCATTGATGATATTCATAAACACTTTCGAGTAATGCTGGGAGTCTGTAAAACCTACCTGCAGAGCAATCTCCGTCAGCGTCAGACTGGGAGTCTGCATAAGCTGGATGGAACGGTTGATGCGGTAAATATTAATATAGTTTGATAATGTCACTCCCATATAGCTTTTGAAAAGCTTACTCAGATAGCGGACAGAGATCTGTAATTGCTGAGCTATATCTTCCTGTAAGATCTTGGTATTATAGTGTTCATGAATATAATTCAGTGCATAAGCTACGTAACTGTTCTTCAGCTTGGGATCAGCGTATTCCTGTACCGGATTCGTATGATCGAGAATATAGAGCATCAGATTCATCATGGAAACATTAAGATTGGCAGCTGTAAACATACTTTCATAAGAAGCATGCAAGTCAATAAGCTTCTGAAGATGATCGTCAATCACAGCATCCGATCTGAGCCTGTAGTAAAAATGCGAAGAAAACAGTATGGCATGAAGAAGGGTAATCGGGAAAATCCCGTCATCTTCAAGCACAACAGTGGAAAACATATTCGGATTAAAATGAATATGCTGGAATTCGCAGTCTGAGGTATCATTCAAATAAAAGGAATGTACCACATCCGGCAGGATCATAATAAAATCACCTTCCGTGCAATGAAGGGTCTCCGATTGAATATCCATATAACATTCTCCGGAAAGTATCCGATAGATTTCAATGTTCGTATGCATATGTCGAATAAAGTTATAACCTGCTTTTCGATATTCGACAATCGCTCCGGTTAGAATCGAATCCGATAGTGTGATCTGGGCGGAGACTTCAGTTTTCCGTCGTGCGGAAGAAGAATCGGATGAAACCGAATGTGTAGCTGGTGTGTTTATAACGTTTTTTTTATTCATTATCTGCAAGCCTCCAAGTGTAAGTAAAGTCAATTTCTCACTATAAATTATTATAACAGAAAAAAGTAAAAATGCATAGAATAATAGAAAAATATGTTTATTTTTTGAGGAAATTTGTAAAATAATTGAGCTTCCAAAAAGTAAAAAAATTATATAATATGGCAGTTCGCACTGATAAAGCAAGAAAGCGCTGGTGAATATGACGAAACGGATATACACAGGTTAATCTTCGCTGGTGATATTCCGCAAGACGCTTTTTGCGAGCGAAGATCAAAGAAAAGCTGAGACATATTGCTAGAGCGTGTTACTGAGAAGGTCGAGAACAGTAATAGATACAGAAGTAATGCATCTGGGTAAAAATCTGGTAAGGAAAGAACTGTGAAGAGGAAGAAACTGAACAATTACATGAAAAAGATAAAAAATTTCTCGACATCAGAGAAAAATATGAGAAAATATGTACAATAAGAAAATTATAGTTGACAGAGAAAAGCAACTAAGTATATACTATCAAAAATTAGAAAGGACTAACAAGAGGTTGGCGAATGAACTTTAAAAAGGCATTGATCGTCTGTCTGATCCCTGCGTTTGTGATCAGCGGATGTGTTAAGACAACGAAGGAAGAGGCGAATAATACAACGAATCAGGAAACCCTTGCCCAGGTATCTGGACAGGGCACAGAGCAGGATACAGAGAGTTCGGGAACGGAAGCATCGAGTGACGACGAGAGTCAGGATGCAGAAGTGTCCCGGGATCTCTTTGCTATGGACACCTATATGACACTGACTGCATATGGGGAGCATGCTCAGGAGGCAGTTGACAAGGCGGCAGAGAGAGTGGGAGCTCTTGATGCCCTTCTCTCCACTGGAGATGAGAACAGTGAGATCTATCAGCTGAATCAGAAAGGAGAGGCAACACTTTCTGAAGATGGCGGATATCTGGTGGAACGGGCGCTGGAGTTGTATGACAAGACAGAAGGAGCCTTTGATATTGCGATTTACCCGGTGATGCAGGCATGGGGATTTCCGACGCAGGAGTATCATGTGCCGGATGATGCGACACTGAAAGAAAAGCTGATCCTTGCCGATGCGTCCAAAGTGAATTACGACAAAGACACAAGAAAAATCTCTTTTGACCGGGATGGCATGGAGATCGATCTGGGTGGGATCGCAAAGGGATATACCTCTGCTCAGATTATGCAGATCTATCAGGACTGCGGTGTGACAAGCGGGCTTGTAAACCTTGGTGGAAACGTACAGGCACTGGGATGTAAAACAGATGGCAGCAAATGGAAAGTAGCGATCCAGAGTCCGGATGATACGGAAGATTATCTCGGTATTCTGGAGATTGAAAATCAGGCGGTGATCACATCCGGTGGTTACGAACGTTATTTTGAGGAAGATGGCGTTACATATCATCATATTATTGATCCGGCTACCGGATATCCGGCAGACAGCGGGCTGATCTCTGTAACGATCGTCAGCGATGACGGAACCCTTGCGGATGGTCTTTCGACTTCCCTGTTTATTATGGGAGAAGAAAAAGCAGCACAGTTCTGGCGGAAAAACAGCGATGAATTCGAAACAATTATGGAAACGGCAGACGGAAAACTGTATGTGACAGAAGGAATCGCCGACAGTCTGACTACGGATATGGATGTAACAGTGATTCATAAATAAAAGTTATGCGAAAATCCCTAAACATACAAGTACAAATGTGATCACAGAAGACGTTTAGATGCATTTTGGCTCGCCACTGGGAAGCCGCTGAACAGTTACAAAGTCAGTACATAAAAATACTCGAAAACAAAGGAGAGAAAGCAGATGGACATCAGAGAAATGCTGGAAAAATGCAAGCCCTTTGCCCCGGTTGTTTCCGCTGCGGTTGTGGCGGCATGTGTGGCAGGATCTTTATATGGATATAAAGTGCCGGTTTACGAGACGAAAGCGTCTGTGGAGGATACACAGGAGCAGGAGGATGAAGTACCGGTGGTAAAGACCAGCACGGAAGAAGAAACAAAAGAGGATGAAGCGGCAGAAGAAGAGGAACAGGCAAAGGGTTCCTTTGATCTGGAAGATGGTGTGTATCAGGGGAGTGGAACCGGATATCGGGGAAATATCACGGTAGCGGTTACGATCAAAGACAAACAGATCACATCCATCGAGATTTTGAGCGCTTCTGATGATGAACCGTTTTTCGGACGGGCGAAAGGTCTGATTGATCAGATTATTAAAAAGCAGAGTACAAAGGTAGATACGGTATCCGGTGCAACCTATAGTTCCAAAGGAATTATCAGTGCGGTAAAAAATGCATTGACCGGAGAAAAAGACAGTGGTACGACGGGTTCTTCACAGGAAGGAACTTCCACAAGCCAGAGCAAGTCAACACCGGAGGCAGTAGGAAGCGTACAGGAACCGTCAGCTTATAAAGATGGAACCTATTATGGAACCGGAACAGGATTTGCCGGAAATCTGAAGGTAGAAGTTGTGATCACCGGTGGAAAGATCAGTAATATTCAGATCGTGGAGACCAATGATGGAAGTGAATATATCCAGAAAGCTTCCGGGGTGATCAATCAGATCCTGGGTGCACAGAGTACTAATGGTATTGATACGGTATCCGGTGCAACCTTCAGTTCCAACGGAATCATTAAGGCGGTGCGGAATGCACTGAGCCAGGCAGCAGCAACAGAGAGTGTAGCTGCGGAAAACGGAGGAAACGCCGGTTCTGATGGAACAAATACGGAAAACAAAGAAAATACAGAGAATAATACAACAGCGGTTAATGGAACACTCCCGTATAACGAGGGCGTCTACTATGGAACCGCAGAAGGATATAACGGAGATATCACCGTTGCTGTTGTGATCCAGGAAAAGACTCTGAAGGCAGTTCTGGTTATTGGAGAAGAGGATGACGATGTTTTCTTCGGCCGTGCCATGGATGTGGTCACACAGATGATGAAAAAACAGAGTACAGAGGTAGATACCGTATCCGGTGCTACTTATAGTTCCAAGGGACTGATCCAGGCGGTAAAGAATGCGCTGGAAGAAGCAAAACGTGTCACCAACGGAGATACAGACACCGATGATGATAACAATGTAGTACAGCTGAATACCGAAGAAGTGGAAAAAGCAATCGATGCGGTCAACGAACTGAATGGCAGTGACTATACTTCTGCAAGCTGGGCAGTAGTAAGGGTTCGTCTGAAGGATGCCAGAAAGGTACTGAAAAACGCGACAGAACAGACGCAGCTTGATGAGGCGGCAGCACAGTTAAATCAGGCAGTTCAGGAACTGCAGATTTCGGATGGAACAAATGAGGATCCGGAACCGGAGCCTCCAACGGAAAGCACCTATATGGATGGCGTATATCCGGTGACGGTGCTTTGTCTGCCGGATGCGGATATGGATTTTGAAGCATATAATCTGTTTGCACAGGTGACGATTCAAGATGATAAGATTATAAAAATTGATAATGTGTATGGAGACGGAGGATCCGGTAACGACAGCTACATTAATAAAGCGGTCAACGGAACATCAAGCAAGACGGGTGTGGTAAAACAGATTACGGAAAAAGGTAATCTGGATGGTATCGATACAGTATCCAGAGCAACCTGTACATCCCAGGCAATTATCGATGCATGTCAGCAGGCATTAAATAACGCAAAGAGGAAGTAAGAAACAAGAAAGAAAAGAGAACAGACAATGGGAGAATTTTTGACCAGAGCGATCAGTGTGGTGGCTGTCGTTGTCTGCCTGAACGGATATAACACGGTACTCGACAAAAGAGAACAGGCAGAAGAACAGCTCAGAGAGCAGCAGGCGGAACTGGAACAGGAACAGTCAGTCGATGTAGCAAAGGAAGGCACAATCACAGACGGTGCTTATAAAGACGGAACCTATACCGGAGAAGCACAGGGATTTGGCGGACCGGTGGATGTGGAAGTGATTGTTGAGAATGGAATGATTTCTGAGATTAATATCACATCGGCGCAAAAAGAGGATGGCGCTTATCTTTCTATGGCAGAGGATATTATTCCGACAATCCTTGAAGCACAGAGTGCAGAGGTAGATACCATCAGCGGTGCAACCTTCAGTTCCACCGGTATTAAAGAAGCGGTGGCACAGGCACTGGAAGAAGCAGCAAACCAGGAGGATTAAGACAGCAATTATGGATATACATAATCTAACAGCGAAAGAAAGAAAAAAAATACATACCTGGCTGCGGGCATTGATTCAGCTTCTTTATTTCATATTTATTCCATCTGTCTATACCGCAGCATTTGCGGGGGTAAAATACATTTTTACCCAGATAGGAGCAGGTGAGAAGGTTGCTATGACATCGTTTGTGACGGTGCTTCTGGTGATTTGTCTCTACACTATGGTATTTGGCAGATTCTTCTGTGGATTTGTCTGCGCGTTTGGCGCGTTTGGAGACGCACTGCATGCGCTGTATACAAAAGTATGCAAAAAACGGAAAAAGAAACCGGTGAAGATTCCGGAAAAGGCAGTCTGGATTTTAGGTTATATGAAATATTTGGTACTGTTGCTGATTGTCCTTCTGTGTTATTCTGGAGTATATGGAAAAGCACAGGGAACCAGCCCGTGGGATGTATTTTCCATGATCCACGCAGGGAACTTCCGTCTGGGAGGATATGGGATCGGTCTTGTGATCCTGCTCCTTCTGATGGCTGGCATGTGTGTACAGGAAAGATTCTTTTGCCGGTTCTTCTGCCCCATGGGAGCAGTATTTTCCCTGCTTCCGGTACTGCCGTTTTTCTCCCTTCACAGAACGAGAGAAAACTGCAGAAAAGGATGTAAAGCATGTACGAAGACCTGCCCGTCTCAGATCGGCCTTCCGTCGGATGGTGACTGGGCTGTCAGCGGTGATTGCTTCCAGTGTCAGAAGTGTATCGATATCTGTCCACAGAAGCACATTCACTGCGGAATCCGGAAGCTCAAAGGAAATGAGTTCTGGTTTACGATTCTGCGTGCACTGATCCTGCTTGGGATCTGTCTGTGGCTGGGATTGTAAGATCTGCGCTTTTCAAAAATGACAGATAAGGAGCAGATATGAAAAAAAGAGATATCCTGCTGGCAGGAGGGATCGTGCTGGTGGCTCTGGTAATGCTTCTGGTGATGCATGTAACCGGAGAGACGAAGGGGGATCAGGTACAGATTACCGTGAACGGGGAAATCTATGGAACTTATCCGCTGGAGAAAGATCAGACGATCGAAGTTACTGAAGGAGAATTTCACAATGTGATCCGTATCGAGGGCGGACAGGCATATATGGAAGAAGCAGACTGCCCGGACGGCTACTGCAAGGAGCAGGGCAGGATCAGCGGTCAGAAACAGACCATCGTATGTCTGCCCCATAAACTGGTGGTGGAAGTGATCCGTCAGAATGATACGGACAGTAAGGCGGCAGGTGACAAGCTGGTGCCGGATACGATTGCGAAATGAAAGAAAGATGAGAAATCGTAATGATTCAGAAGGTAACTGTGAAGTCGTGGAAGAGTTACGAGCAACATACTCCGAAAGGAAACGAGAAGATGAAAAAACAGGAACAGCAGAAAAATGGATGCAGGGAACGCAGTCTGACCAGCATCAGCCGGAGAGTATCGAGCGGTGCGATGCTTGTGGCTCTGGCGATGATTTTCAGTTATGTGGAAAGCCTGATTCCCATCAACCTGGGAGTACCGGGAATTAAATTAGGAGTTGCCAATCTGGTGACAGTCACCGGGCTGTATATCCTGGCACCGATGGAAGTGCTGCTGGTGGTGATCCTCCGGGTGCTGCTGGTGGGATTTATGTTCGGAAACGGCATGTCGATCCTGTACAGTCTGGCAGGGGGTATTTTAAGTTTTCTGGTGATGCTGCTATTGAAGCGGATCAAAGGATTTTCCATGATCGGCATAAGCATTGCCGGAGGCGTGTCCCATAACATCGGACAGATCGTGGTTGCGATGTGTGTGCTGGAAAATACGAAGCTGATCTATTACCTGCCGGTGCTGATGATCGCGGGAACGGTCACAGGTATTCTGATCGGCGTGGTGAGCCGTAAAATCCTCCCGGCAGTCAGTCAGGGCGCGGGAGCGGAAAGAAAGAACAAATAAATGTAACTATTCGGTAGCTACCGGGAAGGTGCTGAACAGTTACAAATAAACGAAAAGGAATGTATCTGACAGGTACTTCTCTCTTGATAAAAGCCATGAGAGAGAGGCAGCTGTCAGGTACATTCCTGAGAAAAGAGATAACGTCTATTTTTTTTGATTATAGGTTAGTCACAACTAATGATAAATATTATCAACTAATAGTAGAAATAGTGACTAACTTGATAATAAGGTAACTGTTCAGTACCTCCCCATTGGCTACTGAATAGTTACATAATAAGCTACTATAAAATTTTATGGTAAAAGAAGGAGGAGTTTATGAACAACAAAAGAGTCAGGACCAAAGCAATGGCCATGGCGGTAGCCGCAGCAATGGCAGTGGAACTTTGCCCGGTAACAGCATTTGCAGTGACCGGGGATCAGGTGGCAGCAGATGGAACGTACAGTAAAACAGCACATGTATCCAGAACGTCGGAAGATGATGAGAATGAGGATATCTGGAGCGAATATAATGTGAAAGTCAGCATTACATCTGCAGAAGGGATTATTACAGAAGCTGCCGTAGAAGCAGATGGAGATATAGAAGCTGGGAACAGGAAATATGTAAAAAAACTGAATACTGAAATTCAGAATCTGAAGGGAAAACCAGCTACGGAAGCATCCGTGAATGAAATCAATGCAGTAAGTGGTGCAACCCGTACCTCTGCTGCAGTAAAACAGGCAGCTCTTGAAGCTATGCAGTCAGCATCTGAAAAACAGGATCCGACTCCGGTTGAAGTAAACACTGCTGCTCTCCAGGCTTCGATCACAACAGCAGAAGGAAAGAATCAGGCAGATTACACAGAAGCATCCTGGGCAACTCTGACCGAGAAACTTACCGCAGCAAAAGCAGCTCTGGAAGCAAAAGAATCCCAGGAAGCAGTTGACGCAGCTAGGACAGCATTGGATGAAGCAGTTGAAGCTCTGGCAAAAAAACCGTCAGAACCGGAGACACCGGACGTTACAACCGGAACGTACGTCCTGATGAACATTCCGTATGATCAGTTCTATGCAGCAGACGTAAATAACAGTGTAAAAGTAGATGCATTTACCTCTGCAACGAAAAATAAAGTTCGTACAGCCGGTCTGGCAGGCGGTTCTTATCACGTTGATAATACCGGTAATGAAATCACAGGTGTGACTTTCCCTGTAAAAGTCGGCGAAGGTGTTGATCTGAGTAAGTATAAAAAAATAACAGACGAATCTTCTGTAGATATTACGGTTACAAACAGAGGTCAGACAAGTACAGCCACATACACAGGAAAAGATGCTCTGTTTGAAAGTGCAAGCTATTCCTACTATACACTAAGAGAAACACCGAAATATTACAAAGAAGTAACCTTGAATGCTGACGGAAGTCTTTCTTTCGGAAAAACACAGGGAACAGCACAGAAAGTATCCGGAGTAACACCGGAACTTACTACACAAACCTCTTATGGTGATTATCAGCTGAATCTGGATGGACTGGAGAATACCATTTTCCAGAGTGGTACACAGGTTTACGGCGTCATTATAAGTACAAAAGAAGGAAACGATTACGGTATGCGTCATCTGGAGAATATCTGGAGAGTGACAGAACTTGCATGGTGTACCGGATTTACTTCAGCAGTACATAATTGTCCCACATCTTCTGCACATTATGTAAATATGATGGGTCAGCATATCAATAAGGTGACATATTATACTTCTCAGGGAATTTATGAGATCCCGGTAGATAACCTGTATGTACCGAAAAAAGCAGGTCAGACGGTAAAGGTAGCAGATGCGAAAGTATCTGCAGGGGAGGCAGAAATTACAGTGTCTAATCTTCCGACAGATTTTTCGCCGGAATACAAGATTGATAGACTGGATTTCAGTGTGGAAAACGGAAAAATCGTATTTAAAAATGCAAAAAAAGGGAAATATACGCTGACAGTGTCTGACAAAAACAACAATTATGCGGAGATGACAACAACCTTTATCCTGTCTGCTGACAGCGCACCGGCATCTTACAATAACGATAATGAGAATCCGGCTATAACAAAAAATGCAGATGCAAGCGACGAAGAATTTGCAGATTATATCAAAAACATTACCTCTGTATCTGTCAATGGAAAATCGTATGCGGCAAGCGGACGTGGAGCTGTGAAAGTGATCAACGAAGACGGATCTCTGAAAACAGATGCAACACCATTTGCTGAGGGTGATACTTTTGAAATCGCAGTTACTTCCACCGGTTATCCGGAAGTGAAATTTACGTATACAAAGAATGCACAGGAAGAATACAAATATGTCTATGCGGCGATGACCTGGGCAGAGTACTGGGCCGCAGAAGAGGTACAGGCAGCCGGAGATTCCAGCTCTTCCAGTGAACTGGATACAAGAAACGAAGCAGACAAAGGAGCGTTCGATGCCGTAACAAGAGCAACAGCAAACCATGGACTGCACAGAGGAAGTTTCCAGTGTGTAGCGGTCATTGAAGCAGAAAACGGAAAAACTTATGAAGTATCCCACTGGTCATCAGATGGAAAAGAAATTACCCTGACGAATGGGAATGTGATCAAATTTAATAGAGGAGAAATCACAGATACAGACGGAACTATTACAAAGCTGAAAGACTATGAAGTAACAGGACTGAAGTATGTGCCGGTGAAAGTGGCAAGTGCAGACTATGAAGCATTCTGCCAGAAATACAACGTAGTGGAAAACGGCGGGGAACTGGTCGGAGGATACGGAGAAAACAAACTGGCGGCCTACAGCGTAAAGGCAAACGTGACAGAAGCCACCAACGGACTGAAGACAGTTACCAAAGACGAAAAAGGAAATTTCAGTTTTTCCGCCCGTCAGGCAGGAAGCGATTCCGGTATCGAAGGACAGACACTGAAGACTGCTCCGGATGCAACGGAAGCAGGTTTAACAGTGAAAGATGCCAAAGGCTCTTACGGAGAATTCCTTCGGGTGGATCTGACAGGTAACTATGGAGATCTTGGAGCCAATATGCAGGCGGTAACCTGGACGTACTATGGCAATGACAGCACTTACAGCAATGTGAAGGCTACCTATGGAACAAAATTTGCAGCAGACAACTGGATGCATAAAACAAAGGGAATTCAGCTGGCTCTGACCAAATCCCTGAGATGCACATTGCCGGAAGGAACAGATGGAACCGGCTACTGGACGATCACGATTGCAGCGCTGGGTTATAAAGATGTAACCTATCAGTTCCAGGCAACGGATGCAAATATCGTAAAAGACAGTGAAGAAGAAATAAGCACTGACGAATTAAAGAAAGCGATCGAAGCTGCAGAAGCCCTGACCGAGAGCGATTACACCGCAGACAGCTGGGCAGCGATGCAGGCAGAACTGCAGGAAGCAAAAGATGAGCTGAAAGACCCGAAGACTCAGGCAACAGTAGATGAAGCAACGCATCATCTGAACGCAGCGATCGAAGCCCTGGTAAAAGCACAGAAAGAAACATATGTTCTGATGAACATCCCATACGATCAGTTCTACAAAGCAGATGTAAATAACGATGTTAAAGTAGATGCATTTACCTCTGCAACCAAGAACAAAGTAAGAACCGGTTCTCTGGCAGGCGGATCTTACCATGTGGATGCAAGCGGTGATGAGATCACCGGTGTAACTTTCCCGGTAAAAGTTCCGGCAGGTACGGATCTGAGCAAATACACACAGATTACCGATGATTCCAAAGTAAGTATCACAGTTACCAACAGAGGACAGGAAAGCACAACAGATTATACAGGAAAAGATGCCCTGTTTGAGAGCGCAAGCTATTCCTATTATACACTGAGTGAGAAACCATCTTACTACAAAGAGCTGACAGTAAATGAAGATGGAACATTCTCTTTCGGAGCAACACAGGGAACCGCTACAACTATCACTGAAGGTGTGACAGCGGAACTGATGACCGAGTCCAAATATGGTGACTATCAGCTGGATCTGGATGGACTGACCGATACCATTCCGTCAGGAACAGCTATCTACGGTGTTATTGTAAGCACAAAAGAAGGCAGCGATTACGGTATGCGTCATCTGGAAAATATCTGGAGAGTTTCCGAACTGGCATGGGCTACCGGATTTACCACAGCAGTACATAACTGCCCGACATCATCTGAACATTACAAAGCAATGATGGGACAGCATATCGATAAAGTGACTTATTACACAGCTAACGGTATCTATGAGATCCCGGTAGGCGGCGAAAAAGGTCTGTATGTACCTGTAAAATTCGATACCAGCGCAGTTGCTGTAGCAGATGCGGAACTGAAAGACGGAGAAACAAGTGTGGCAACTACTATTTCCGGTCTGACTCTTCCGGAAGGATTTGACGCAGAGTACACGGTAGAGGGTGCTACTGCCATCGTAAAAGGCGAAAAACTGATCCTGAAAGATGTGAAAAAAGGAGCATACACACTGACTATTACTGATAAGAGTGGAAAATATGCACCGATCAGTTTTGGATTTGAAGTATATGCGGAAACAATGCCGGCAGCATATAACGAAAACAGTGAAAAACCTGGTCTGACAAAAGCAGCAGGCGCTACTGACGCAGAATTTGCAGATTACATCAAGAATATTACCTCCGTATCTGTTAATGGAAAACCTTATGCAGTAAGCGGACGTAATGCAGTAGAACTGTTTAATGATGACGGAACGCTGATCACAGATGCAGCACCATTTGCAGAGGGTGACAGCTTTGAAATCGTAGTAACAGCAACCGGATACAAAGATTTGAGCTTTGTTTATAAGAAAGCTGCAAAAGAAGATCCTGCGAAGGAAATCAACACAGCTTCTCTGGAAAAAGCGATCCAGAGTGCAGAAGCACTGAAAGAAGCAGATTACACAGCAGACAGCTGGAAAGTTCTGCAGGTAGCACTGAAGAATGCAAAGAGTGCCCTGGAAGCTAAGAAAGACCAGACAAGTGTAGATAATGCAGCAGCTTCACTGAACAAAGCTATGGAAGCTCTGGTGAAAGCGGACGGAACCACACCGACACCAACCCCGACCACCACACCAACGGCAACACCTGCAGCATCTAAGAACAACATAACCACTTCTGGTACAGGCAATAAAACAACAACTTCTTCAGGAAGCACAAGCACTAGCAAGACAGCCAAGACCGGCGACCCTACCAACATCCTTGAGATGCTTGGACTGGCTGTTGCCTCTCTGGGAACTGGCGGATTTGCGCTGAAGAGAAGAAAAAGAAATAAAAAGTAATAGATAACGGGATGTAAGAACCGGAGGAAGAGACGGGTATTGCACATGAGTTTATGTGCAGTACCTGTTTTTTCTTTCAAAGAGGGACGAAACGGATTCCGGAGGCATGGGGAAAGCAACCGCTGGTAACGCAAATCCGAACTAAGCATTAACTGCGACTAAGACGCTCAGCAAAGGCTTCGCGCCTAAGTCTCCGTAAATGCTGGATTTCGTATTTGCTAAAAGCACCAGCAAAAGGCTGCATCCCCCATACCTCCGGAATCCGTTTCTGGTGGTTGGCTGAAATATTAAAATGAAAAGATGTAACTATTCAGTAGCCACTGTCCCGCGAGGTGTTTTGACATGAATATGTCAAAATCCCGAGACATACAAGCCAAAATGCCATCACCGAAGGTGATTTTTTATGCATTTTGGCTCGTAACTATGAAGGTACTGAACAGTTACGAAAAGATAAAGGTTTTTAGAGGGATAAAATCTTGCAAAGTATAGAAGTCTCTGTTACAATGATAGAAATTTATAGTATCCGTAAGCATTTTCTGACGGATAAAAATATCTAATTAACATATCGGAATCACATATCTAATACTCAGAGTCCTGAGAAAATATCCGATGCATACACAAAAATGAATATAGAACAGAATATGGACATTTTCTTTAGGAATTTTGAAGCAAAGTTATGTTGTCAGTAAAATGCGTTCTCTTTGATGGGAGAGTAAAGTGTGGTACTATAGAAAGAAAGTCTCCGTATTTTTTGTTCTGTAAGAAGGAAAAGGAGACATGATGAACGAACAGAAAAAAACAATGACACAGGAAACGCAAAACAGAGAAGATTTTATTATGCTTCCAACCGTAGATTTCTGCTTTAAGGAACTGATGCAGAATGCAAAGGTACGGCAGGGAATGATCGCAGCACTATTGGGAGTAGAGCCGGAAGAGATCGAAGAAACTATTTTACTGCCGACAATCTTACATCCAGAATATCCGGATGATAAATATGGAATTCTGGATGTAAAAGTTGTTTTGAAAAATGGGTCGCAGATGGATTTTGAGATGCAGGTGACAGCAGTTTCTTACTGGACGAAGAGAATACTGTTTTATCTGGGGAAAATGTATACGGATCAGTTGAAAGCAGGAGAAAGTTATGAGAAGCTGAAGAAATGTATCCATGTAGGTATTTTAAACTTTATTCATTTCCCGGATGATGACAGATGCTATCGGAAGATTATTTTCTGTGATAAAGACACGGGAGAAGAATATACAGATCTGCTGGAGATCCATGTGCTGGAACTGAAAAAATTGCCGGAAAAAGAACAGAATGAATCCGGAATTATCCGATGGATGCGTTTCCTGGGAGCGAAGAGCAGAAAGGAGTTCGAGAAAATGGCAAAAGAAGACACTTATATAGACGAAGCGTATGAAATGTTAAAACATATGAGCGCGGATGAAAAAAAGAGATTAGAATACGAAGCGAGGGAGAAAGCAATTCGCGACTATAACTCACAGATGCTGGAATTAAAAGAAGTGGGAAGAAAAGAAGGAATTGCTATTGGAGCAGAGCAAGGTGAACAACGAAAAGCAGCAAGTATTATAACAAATATGTTACGAAAGGGAAAAGATCCGGAAGAAATTGCAGATATGACAGGTGAGAATTTGGAAGAAATACAGGCGATTCAGAAGCGGTTGTTATAAGGGAATCATTGTTTCCAGTTATATAAAAGAAAAAATTGAAAAAAGTTGCAACATTTTTGCAGGCTGAACTGTATAGAAAGTGAAAACGAAAACAAAAAGAGACAGGAGCGGGAAATAACGATGGGTTATCAGACCAGAGCGTTGCCGGGTAGCGGAACGTGGATGATGGAGAGTGGGATCAGGAACAGGATCACTGAATGGTATCTGTTCGTGGAAAAGAAGAAAATACAGATCCTTCAGAAATTCTCCATGTTTCGAAAAGAAGCGGATCTTGGGAAAACGGTAAAAATTGTCGGGAAACAGAAGATGGAGGTGCTGGCAGAAAGAATCATGGATACTTATGGGAATGCAGTGCTGCGGCTTGCCTATACGTATGTACATAATATGAGTGATGCAGAGGATATCCTGCAGGAAACTCTGATCCGTTATCTGGAACACCGTCCGGTATTTGCCGGTGAAAATCATGAAAAGGCGTGGATCTTCCGGGTGGCGGCGAATCTGAGTAAAAATAAGATCGCTTACAATAAGATCCGTCAGGCAGACCAGCTGGAGGATCAGCTGATCGCGCAGGAACGGGAAGATCTGACTTTTGTGTGGGATGCGGTAAAGAGACTTCCGGAAAGTTACCGGGAAGCGATTCATCTGTATTATTATGAAGGATTTCCAACGGCACAAATTGCAGAGATCCTAGGGGAAAAAGGAGAGCAGCGTGCGGTCTGACCTTCGGAGAGGAAGAGAGAAACTGCGTGAAGTCCTGAGAGAGGAGTATGATTTTGAGTAAATTATATAATGAAATCATGGAAAATATCTACCTGACACCGGAAACGAAAGAACAGATCCTGTGCCATGTCTCGGAAAGAGAAAGAAAGGCAAAGGTACAAAACATGAAAAAATGGACAAAATACATCTCCGTTGCAGCCTGTTGCGCGCTGGTCGTGGGAGCAGCTTATGGAATTCATACGTTACATCCGGACAAAACAGTCAGTGAGGAAGAGGATATGACCACTGCGGATATGGTTGATGACGGGGCACAGATTGCAAATCCGATGAAAGAATACGGCTCCGCGGAGGAACTTTCTGATGCAGTGGGATTTACCGTCAGAGAGATCGGAGAGCTACCATTTACTGTGAAAGAAACCCTGTATTTTACCTATGATGACACACTGGCTGAGATTCGCTATACCGGGGATGATCAGGAAGTGTATTTCAGAAAATCACAGGGGGAGGATGAAGATAACAGTGGCGTATACAACACATACAGTCAAACAACTACCATCACCGTGGGGGATACAGAGATTACCTGCAAGGGTGAAAGTGATGCGTACGAACTGGCAATCTGGAAAAAAGACGGATATTCGTATTCTATCAGTCTGCAAACCGGAATCAGCTTGGAAGAGTTACAGGCAATGATAGAAACGGTGGAAAAGTAGGCAGGAAAAGAGCAGAAAGAGGGGGAAGGAAGCATGAAGAAAAGCATGTATCGGTGGAGATTCTTTCTGGCAGCTGTGGTGATCCTGGCAGGAGCGGGCATCTGGATAATTCAAAAGAAATCAGGAACATTTGTACCGGCAACAGAGGTTTCACTGAAAGGTCCTTATGGAACACTTACATTGCAGCTGCCGGAGGAATGGACATATGAGATTCAGACAGAAAAACAGGATACTGTGTATGGAATCCGCTTTTATTGGGGTGAAGATAAAGAAAATAAAGTTCTGGTGAAGTACGAAAAGGATTATCCAGGTGAAGAATGTGGGACAGGGTTGGAAGAAAAGAAGATCCGGCTGGCAGGAGAAAAAGCTCTGGAAGAATCCAGAGACGGTTTTGAGTCTGGCCTGTGGGAAGAGATTGTTTTTCTGGGAGAAAAGAGCGATATCCATATCATCAATCAATGTGGTGAGATTGTATGGTGGAAAGAAAATGAAAAACAGGTCATGCAGATCCTGAACACGCTGCAATATGATCCGGAGACAACCGTAGCTGAGTGTCAGGTGGAGGTTCAGCAGCAGATAGAAGAAGGACTCCGTTGGGATTTGATTCTGGAAGAAGCGAGCAGATAATACGGGAGGCGGTTTTGAGACAGGGCATTTTGGTTCATAATTGTGAAGGGATTGAAATTGTCATAAATGAAAGAAAAAAGCGGATGTATCTGCCGGTCTGACAGATACATCCGCTTTTGGTATCTATAGTTATGATTATTTCAGATTTGCTCTCTTTCTCAGTCTGGAATCCAGAATTTTCTTACGGATACGCAGGCTGGTAGGAGTGATTTCCAGAAGTTCGTCGTTATCGATGAATTCCAGTGCTTCTTCAAGGCTCAGAACCTTCGGTGTTGTCAGCTTCAGAGCATCATCGGCGGAAGAAGAACGGGTGTTGGTCAGATGCTTGGTCTTACATACGTTCAGTTCGATATCTTCAGCTTTACCGTTCTGTCCGATAACCATACCGGCGTAAACTTTTTCACCAGGTCCGATAAACAGTGTACCACGTTCCTGAGCAGCAAACAGACCGTAAGTAACGGACTCCCCGGCTTCGAAAGCGATCAGGGAACCCTGTTTTCTGTACTGGATATCTCCTTTGTACGGAGCGTAGTCGTCAAAACTTGTGTTCAGGATACCGGTACCTTTGGTGGAAGTCATGAAGTCTCCACGGAAACCGATCAGACCACGGGCCGGAATCTCGAATTCCAGACGGGTGGAACCGTCGCTTCCGGTACTCATACCCTGCAGGGAACCTTTACGTTCGCTCATTTTCTGGATGACTGTACCGGAGAACTCTTCCGGAACATCCACGTAAGCCAGTTCCATAGGCTCTAACAGTTTTCCGCGTTCGTCCTCTTTATAAAGAACTTCCGCTTTACTTACTGCAAATTCATAACCCTCACGGCGCATATTCTCGATCAGGACAGACAGATGCAGTTCTCCACGACCGGATACCTTGAAACAGTCCGGAGAATCGGTATCTTCCACGCGCAGGCTGACATCGGTGTTCAGCTCACGCATCAGACGTTCTCTTAAGTGACGGGAAGTTACAAATTTACCTTCCTGACCTGCCAGCGGGCTGTCATTTACCATAAAATGCATGGCGATGGTCGGCTCGGAGATCTTCTGGAACGGGATCGGTTCCGGATTTTCCACGTCACACAGGGTATCACCGATGTGAATCTCCGGGATACCGGAAATAGCAACGATAGAACCGATGCCTGCTTCCTGTACTTCTATTTTATTCAGACCTTCAAATTCATACAGTTTACTGATCTTTACTTTTTTCTTCTTGGAAGGATCGTGATGGTTCATCAGCATCACTTCCTGGTTGACAGCGATCTTACCGTTGTCTACTTTACCGACACCGATACGACCTACATATTCATTGTAGTCGATGGTACTGATCAGAACCTGGGTACCTGCATCCGGATCACCTTCCGGAGCCGGGATGTATTTTAAGATGGTCTCAAACAGAGGTTCCATATTTTCCGGTGTATCGTTCAGATCCAGAACAGCGTGGCCTGCTTTTGCGGAAGCATACAGGAACGGACAGTCTAACTGTTCGTCGGAAGCATCCAGATCCATCAGAAGTTCCAGAACTTCGTCAATAACTTCATCCGGACGGGCTTCCGGACGGTCGATCTTATTGATACATACGATCACGTGCAGATCCAGTTCCAGCGCTTTTTTCAGAACAAATTTGGTCTGCGGCATAGCACCCTCGAACGCATCTACCACCAGGATAACACCGTCTACCATCTTCAGGACACGTTCTACCTCGCCGCCGAAGTCCGCATGGCCTGGGGTGTCGATGATGTTGATTTTGGTATCTTTGTAATAAACAGCTGTATTTTTGGAAAGAATCGTGATACCACGTTCCCGTTCGATATCGTTGGAGTCCATGACACGTTCCTGGACTTCCTGATTCGCACGGAATACACCGCTCTGACGCAGTAATTGGTCTACCAGAGTGGTTTTACCATGGTCTACATGGGCGATGATCGCCACGTTACGAATATCTTCTCTTTTGATTTTCATAAACAATTTCCTTTCTATGCATATAAAGAGCCCGTAAAACGGGCATTTCCAACGATACAAGTCTATCACATTTTTTTCAGATTACAAGGGAAAAAATTTTTTTTTTCAAAATCCGGTTCTAAATAAGGAAGGAACGGAATAGAAATAAATTATACAAAATACAAAAAAGAGGAAGGGGAACTACAATCATGACAGATAAGATTATTGAAAACAATCAGGTGGAAATCATGGGAAAAATCGCATCCCGGTTTACATTCAGCCATCAGGTATTCGGCGAAGGCTTTTATATGGTAGATGTGCTGGTCAAACGGCTCAGCGATTCCGAGGACCGGATCCCGGTCATGATCTCGGAGCGTCTTGTGGATGTGAACGAGGATTATGAAGGGGAGTATATCCATGTGATGGGGCAGTTTCGCTCCTACAACCGCCATGAGGAAAAGAAAAACCGGCTGGTGCTCTCGGTGTTTGCCAGAGAGGTGGAATTTGTGGAAGATGACGATGAAAATATGAAGAGCAATGCCATTTTCCTGGACGGATACATATGCAAACCGCCGGTGTACCGGAAAACTCCACTTGGCAGGGAAATCGCAGATCTTCTGATCGCCGTCAACCGGCCGTATGGAAAATCGGACTACATTCCGTGCATCTGCTGGGGCAGAAATGCCAGATATGCATCTGCTTTTCAGGTGGGCGGTCACGTCCTGATCTGGGGCAGGATCCAGAGCCGGGAATACGTGAAAAAAATCAGTGAAGAAGAGACGCAGAAGCGGATCGCATACGAGATTTCTGTAAGCAAACTGGAATATGCGGATTGACAATAAAAATGAATAATGATATGATTGAAAAAATAAAATGTTTATTTAAAATGTTTTTTATAAATTTAGGTAGAGGTTGCATTTTTTATCAGTAATTTGTCGGATGTTTCAGGAACAGAAGAAGGCAAAGGAAAGGAAAAAGTGCCGAAGGGGCGAAGAAACCTGAAGCTTGGTTCTTGGGCATGTCTGTGAAGAACGGCATGACTGTCATCGAAAGATGGAGTGCTATCCAAAGAAAACATGTGATGATTTCATAGCGGATTCTTAAAAGGTGGACCTCCGGACGGTGGTGCACCTTTATATGTTTTACATTACATATCAATAATTGGTCCGATGGATCGATAATTGATCCAGACAAAAGAAAGGAGTAAAGATAGATATGGCTATTTTTGAAGGAGCAGGTGTTGCGCTTGTTACACCTATGAACGAAAATCTGGAAGTAAACTATGACAAGCTGGAAGAATTACTGGAGGAACAGATCGCAGGAGGCACAGATGCCATTGTGATCTGCGGAACAACAGGCGAATCTGCAACACTCACCGAAGAAGAACATATGAGAACGATCAGATTTGCCATTGACAAGGTAAACCACCGAATCCCGGTTGTTGCAGGTACCGGCTCCAATTCCACCGCAACCGCAACACAGATGTCCAAAGAGGCAGCAGAAGCAGGAGCAGATGGTATTCTTCTGGTAACTCCTTACTATAATAAAGGAACACAGAACGGACTGATCAAACATTATACAACCATCACAGAGGAAGCAAAAGTACCGGCGATCCTATACAACGTACCGAGCCGTACCGGCTGTTCTCTGGCAGCTTCCACGGTTGCTTATCTGGCAAAAAATGCAGAATATGTAACCGCTATCAAAGAAGCATCCGGAGATATCAGCCATGTGGCAGATATCATGTATGCCTGCGACGGAGCCATTGATCTGTATTCCGGAAATGATGACCAGATCGTACCGATCCTGTCCCTGGGTGGAAAAGGTGTTATCTCTGTACTGTCTAATGTAGCACCGAAAGAGACGCACGATATTGTTGCTCTGTTCCTGGAAGGAAAAATAAAAGAAAGCCGTGAACTGCAGTTAAAAGCGTTGCCGCTGGTTCACGCACTGTTCAGTGAAGTTAACCCGATCCCGGTAAAAGCAGCCCTGAATCTGATGGGTAAAGAAGTAGGACCGCTTCGTCTGCCACTGACCGAAATGGAAGCAGCACACCAGGAAGTTCTGGCAGAAGAAATGAAAAAATTCGGTATCAAACTGGCATAAAGGCAGCAGGAAGAAACAGGAGAGAACGCAAATGGTAAAAGTAATTATGCATGGCTGCAACGGCCATATGGGTCAGGTGATCACCCAGTTAGTGGAAAAAGATCCTGAAATTGAAATTGTAGCAGGTATTGACTTAAATGACTGCAGAGATAACGGATATCCGGTATTTACTGATATTTGGGCCTGCGATGTGCAGGCAGATGCAGTGATCGACTTCTGTACAGCGAAAGCGACCGACACACTGCTGGAATACTGTGAAAAAAGACAGATCCCGGTTGTATTATGTACTACAGGTCTGACAGATGAACAGATTAAAAAAGTGGAAGAGACCAGCAAACATGTGGCAGTATTAAAATCAGCAAACATGTCCCTGGGTATCAATCTGCTGATGAAACTGGTTAAAGAAGCAGCCCAGACACTGGCAGCAGCCGGATTTGACATGGAGATCGTGGAGAAACACCATCGTCTGAAAGTGGACGCTCCAAGCGGAACCGCCCTGGCTCTGGCAGACAGCCTGAACGAGGGACTGGACAACGCTTATCATTATACTTTTGACAGAAGTCAGAGAAGAGAACAGAGAGATGACAAAGAGATTGGAATCTCTGCTGTCCGTGGCGGAACCATCGTCGGAGAACATGATGTGATCTTTGCCGGTGATGACGAAGTGATTACTTTCCAGCACACAGCTTACTCCAAGAAACTGTTTGCAAAAGGTGCGATTCAGGCAGCCAAGTTCCTGAAAGGAAAAGAACCGGGCTGGTATCAGATGAGTGATGTGATCGGATAAGTTTAAAATGTAAATTGTTTTGTAACTATTCAGTAGGTAATATTAACTGTGAAGGTACTGAACAGTTACATTGTTTTAAATATTGCAAACAGAATACAGAAAACAGGGATACGGTCGTTTTTTCAAAAAGCGGCCGTATATTTTTGCATTTTCCGACACATTCTACAACTGTACAGGTGTATGTTTTATATGCCTGAAAAATGAAGGAAAGGGATGCTGTGAAAAGCTACAGCCACAGCAGAAAAGGAGATGCAGAATATGAAACATGTATGGAAGAGATATCTGATCGTAACCGCAATGACCGTTGTACTCGGACTGTCAGCAGGATGTGGCAGTGCTGCGGAGGATACGAACAACAACCAGAATAACACACAGGATGAAAATACGCCGGATGGCAATGAAAATAAAAACAACACCGACGGTTCCCAGGTACCTGCGGGTGATAACAACGGAACCTCACCGGATACCAACACGGATATGAACAATGACGGAACCAACGGAACGAACAACAATATGAACGGCGCCACTTCCGGGGAAGGTACGGTGGATGAGAACGGAAACCGTCTGGATGAAAATGGAAATATCATTGAAGATCTCGGAGAGGATGTCGGTGAGGGAATCAAAGATGTAGGGGATGGCATCGGAGAAGGCGTGGAGGATCTGACCGGTGGCGGAAGCAGGGATGCGAACCAACAGAATGCACGGTAGATCGCAGAAATAGAAAAACATGGACAATTGTTGGTTCACCACAGTTTGTCCGGTGAGAGCAAAAACGGAATGCCCCTCTTTTTTACACCTATGTTCATGAAAATGTATGTTGAGATAGTATGTCAGGGTAGATAATATGTTACTATTCATTGATAATATCCCGCGAGGTGTTTTTGGCGAGCGGAGGTCACAGAAAACCCGAGACATACCGTGCGAATTTATGCGATCAGCATAAATTCTGTGCATCGCAAAGCGTGTTACTGAGAACGGAGTGAATAGTAACGATAACATTTTAAGATGAGATGTTGAGATGACATGTTGCCGTGTATATGGAAACATGATATGATAATAGAAATTTACCACGTTACAACGCGACAGCATACAAAGAGAACAGGAGAAGAGAGGGGAAGATTATGAGATTTCGTCCATGTATCGATATTCACAACGGAAAAGTAAAACAGATTGTAGGCGGCAGCCTGCAGGATCAGGGAGATCAGGCTCAGGAAAACTATGTAGCTGAGCAGGATGCTCCCTTTTTTGCACGGCTCTATCAGTCCCGGGGGATTCGGGGAGGGCATATTATTCTGTTAAATCCTGCAACTTCGCCATATTATGAAGCCACAAGACAGCAGGCGATAGAAGCATTGAAAGCCTATCCGGGTGGGATGCAGATCGGTGGCGGGATCCGGGAGGACAATGCAGAGAGCTTTCTGGATGCCGGTGCCAGTCATGTGATCGTTACTTCTTATGTATTTAAGAATGGAGTGATCAACTGGGAGAATCTGGAAAAACTGGAGCGTGCAGTAGGAAGGAAACATCTGGTTCTGGATCTGAGCTGTCGGAAAAAAGACGGACAATATTATATCGTGACAGACCGCTGGCAGAAATTTACACAGGTACCCGTATCGGAACAGACGATTGAAGAATTTTCTTCCCACTGTGATGAATTTCTGGTTCATGCGGTGGATGTGGAGGGAAAGGCTTCCGGAATAGAAGTGGAGTTGGTGAAACTCCTGGCAAAGAATCATCAGCTTCCTGTGACCTATGCAGGCGGCGTAGGCAGTTTTCAGGATCTGGAGACATTGCGTATGGTGGGAAAAAATCGTGTGGACGTAACAGTGGGAAGCGCACTGGATCTGTTCGGTGGCAGTATGAAGTGGGAGGATGTACTGGATATTTGTCAGAAGAGTGAAAATTATTTCGAAAAATAACAGATTCTGAACAGTTGGAAAATCGCTCCCGGATTTGACAGAAAAAGATGTGTAAAAAATATGAATTTTCACGAAATAGTTGCAAAATTCAAGCATTATTGGTATAATAAAAACACTTACAAGGGAGCCGGAAAGGATCGCTGACCGTGGTATTTATCGATTCTGACTCCGTAACTGTGAAAGCAGAAACAGTTACTTGTAAAATAAAGTGCGAAGGGGTTGGACAGCATGAAATTTATTATCATTGGAAGAAATATTGACATTACAGAGGGACTGAAATCAGCCGTACAGGAAAAGCTTGGCAAGCTGGAACGGTATTTTACTCCGGAGACAGAGATTCATGTAACCTTGAGTGTGGAAAAAGACAGACAGAAGATTGAAGTTACTATTCCGGTAAAAGGAAACATCATTCGTTCCGAACAGGTGAGCAGCGATATGTATGTATCCATTGATCTGGTGGAAGAAGTTATTGAGCGTCAGCTTCGCAAATATAAAACCAAGATTGTTAATCAGCAGCAGGCAGGAGGAAACTTCCAGAAAGAGTTTGTGGAGGATGAGTTCCTGGAGGACGAAGAGGTCAATATCATTCGTACCAAGAAGTTTGGTATTAAACCGATGTATCCGGAAGATGCATGCGTGCAGATGGAATTGCTGGGACATAATTTTTATGTGTTCCGGAATGCGGAGACAGATGAGGTGAATGTGGTTTATAAGAGAAAAGGGAACACTTACGGGTTGATTGAGCCGGAGTGTTAAAATTGTTGAGAGCGTAAACGGGAGAGAGTCACTGGGTGGTGGCTCTCTCTCTTTTTTGGAGGTTGGTTTAAGACGGACGCCCGAGAGAGTTTGTGCCTGGGCAGGAGGCAGCGGGCAGGGCAACTTTGAACTAGCCGCTAACTCCGACTATAATTCACGAGGGTCGGCTGACCCTCGTGAAAGTCTCCGTAAGCGTCGGATTTCAAAGCTTACCCTAAGCGCCCGCAAAATGCCTCCTGCCCAGGCACAAACTCTCTCGGGCTGACGGTGGAAAAAACTGATCCAGAAAGGGAAGGTGAGTGGAATAGGTGCGATATTTGGGAAATTTGCCCGCAGGGGATATGTGAGTGAGGGATGCGGGGTGAGGATGCACAATTTACTTGTGCATTCTTCGGTAAAGTGTTAGAATATAGCATGGTGTATTAGACTGGAAAGAGGCCAGGATGGATGCACCGGGAAATTTTATGGAGAGTGAAAATAGTAACAAGAAATGTAACTGTGAAGATGTTGAACAGTTACCAAAAAATAAATTGTATTTTATAGGAGTAGATTGATGAAATTATCTGAAAAGATCTTTGGAACGCACAGTTCCAGAGAGTTGAAAAGAATTATGCCATTGGTGGATAAGATTGAGGAACTGCGGCCGACTATGCAGGCGATGACGGACGAGGAGCTGAAGGATCAGACCAGAAAGTTCAAGGAGAGACTGGCAGAGGGAGAGACGCTGGATGATCTGCTTCCGGAGGCATTCGCTACGGTGCGTGAGGCTTCCAAGCGTGTGCTGAATATGGAGCATTACCGGGTACAGCTGATCGGTGGTATTATTCTGCATCAGGGACGTATCGCGGAGATGAGAACAGGTGAAGGTAAGACTTTGGTTTCTACCTGTCCGGCTTATCTGAACGCGCTGGAAGGTAAAGGCGTGCATATCGTAACCGTCAACGATTACCTGGCTAAACGAGATGCCGAGTGGATGGGTAAAGTCCATGAGTTTCTGGGACTGAAAGTCGGTGTGATCCTGAACTCTATGAAAAATGACGAGAGACGGGAACAGTATGCATGTGATATTACGTATGTTACCAATAATGAGGATGGTTTTGACTATCTGCGAGACAACATGGTTATTTATAAAGAGCAGCTGGTACAAAGAGAGTTGCATTATGCGATCATCGATGAGGTTGACTCTGTATTGATCGATGAGGCGAGAACTCCTCTGATTATTTCCGGACAGAGCGGAAAGTCCACCAAGCTGTATGAAGTCTGTGATATTCTGGCAAGACAGCTGCAGCGTGGTGAAGCCAGTGGTGAGATGACCAAGATGACAGCCATCATGGGCGAGGAAATTATCGAGACCGGTGATTTTATCGTCAATGAAAAAGATAAAGTAGTAAACCTGACCGAGGAAGGTGTGAAGAAAGTAGAGAAGTTCTTCCATATTGAAAACCTGGCAGATCCGGAGAATCTGGAGATCCAGCACAATATAATCCTTGCACTGCGTGCCCATAACCTGATGTTCCGTGACCAGGATTATGTCGTAAAGGACGATCAGGTA
>OGDF01001036.1_pt1 | contig 42457 bp, 45 predicted proteins | sample 1570141 | NCBI WGS metagenome assembly OGDF01 (sample SAMEA4370581, study PRJEB24528) | human gut metagenome
GTGGTGCTTTATATGGAAAAGAAGATAATTACATATGGGATTGAATCAACGATTTTATTTTGAAAGTGAGGTAAATTATTATGAAGCAGATTATTAAACTTATTGATATAGACGTTGATGGTTGTGGTACAAATATAGAAACAATGATTCAGGTTGAAGGTAAACAGGAATTAACAAACGGAATTATTCAGAGAGTGAAAGAAGCTATTAATAAACACAAAAAGGAAAACTGTGGAGAATATGACACGGGTAGTATTACTGATGCGGTGTGTGAACATTTAGAGTCAGAGGGGTATATGTGCGATTATGTTTCAGCAGATGTGACTATTGAATTTTAATGAATCGGAAAATTCATGGTTCTAAATACGCATATTATTGTGATATTTTTGGATTTTAAAATAGAATTGGAGGACGATTTTATGATTAAATTTATAGAAAAAGAAAGATATTATGATGATAGTCCATATACAGGAAGTTGCTATTATTACCCTACATATATGGTAAAAGATGAAAAAGAATTCTTTGTATTCAATCGAAGAGATCCTGACGATGAATGGAAGATAAAAGAGGATGAAAAAAGAAAAAATCAGTTGATAGAAAACGAAGGGAAATATTTTAAGTTTAACGGATTTTATGATAATCCACTAGAAATGTTGAAGAAGATTATTGAAAGAAAACATCATTTTACAACACCAAAGAACATGTACTATGGTAATTTAGATACACATAGATATATAGATTTCCATGGTAATAGAAATGAAGTCAGTGCAGCTTTCCATTATAGAATTTATGATATAGAGTTAGCATGTATAATTCAAAAAGTTGTCAAGCTAATCAATAGTGAAGATTGGAGCATGGCAAAAGTAATATTGAATAAAAAACAATGAAAAGCACATTTTAAGGAGGTAAATAATATGAAAAATATACAGTTATAGTTTATTATACATTTGGCGAACCGGAAAATGAAGTTTATTTGTTTGATACGGAAGAACAGGCTTGTAAGTATTTAGAATCGATGTGGGATTATTACTATGATTTTGCATTTGAAGATTCAGATTTTGATGAAGAAAATAGTTATTGTGTGGAAAATTATGCAGAGCTTGTGTGGGAAGGTACTGGTAAGAGAATTTTTGAAGTAGTAAGGGTAAGCGAACCAATGAAGTTTGATTAAAGAAAATATAATCGAAGGACAATAAGTGGAGGGGGGGTTGATATTATGTCAGAGAGTTTTGTGACGATTGATGAACTTGATTTAGAACAAATACATGATTATGATTTTGTTGCAACAGTTAAGAATGTAAAATTATATGCTGAATTATATGAATTGTACTGTTCAGCAAGAGTGGTGTTCCCCAGTATAGTGCCATGTACGCTTATCATTTAATAGTTATGATAAATATAAAGAGTATATAATGAAAGTCGGATTTCAAGTCCTTTATATGGGATATAAAAGGGTGTAAAATGTATGTATAATAAAAAATACCACAGAAATTTGTTTAAAAATAGCAAATGGTGGTATATATTAAATGAAAGGTAAATATAGAAAGGAAGATTAGAAATGGAAAATATATCACACGAACGAGCAATAGAATTATTGAAAAAATTAGTCGCAAATATGAGGTATGGAGGGAAACCGTTGGTTGTTGCAAAGCATTTGCTCTATGTCGGATTTGAACCTGAAGAACTTTTAGAACTTGGTTTTAAGAGCAGAAGCGTTGTAGCGGCTGAAGAACAACTTGATGAATATGAAGATAGTTTAATATTTTTGGAAGGCTAAGACTTGAAGGGAAAGTAGAAAGTGAGGAAAATAAAATGAAAATTAATGGAGATGCAGGAGAGATAAGAACAATAATAATCGTGGGTTTAATTTGCTGGATACCACTTTGTGCATTGTGTACACCAGTTGGTGGTACACTTCTTACGATATTTATTTTTGGAGTAGCCGGTATTATATCATATTCTAAACACAAAGAAAGAACAGGTGGTAACAACGGAATTTCACAAAGCTTACACGATCAGTATATGGAAAAATTACATGAAAGCAATCGCAAACATTGGGAATTCTATGATAAGTTGACTGATGAAGAAAAGGCTGAAAGACAAAAGGAATTTGATGATGAATGTTTGATTGCGGCGAGAAAATGTGAATGGGGAAAGGCATTTGCTCAAGAATGGATTGACGATATGCCTACTGAATTGAAAAAGAAAGCAATGGCGATATATGTGAAACGACAAGCGTTTATTAAAGAAGAAAGAGAGTATGGTAGAGATGCTCATGATTATGAGATGGAAGATTATCTTAATATACGTAAAGAGGATAGAGGTTGTTTATCACCTGCGGGAGCAGAATATTTGTATGATATGAAATTAAAAATAGATAAAGCTTTTAGTGAATATAAAGGTGTAAAAGACGAAGAAGGGAAATGGAAGAAATATGCTATAGGAGAAGCTATGCCTAACAAATATGATAGGATTTTTCATAACTATACGGGAGTACCTTCGGTAAATGTTCCAACTGATAAGTTAAGACAGTTTTATAAATATACTCCAGATGGAAAACTTACAAAAAAATATATGGAGTTTTCTGAACCTCAGGTTTGGTGGGGACATTATGACACAACTGTAAGTCATTGTCTAGTGTCAATGCCTATATAACAAAAGAAGGAGTGAACATTAATGACAGGAAGATTAGAAAATCAAATAAAAACTGAACAGAAAATCAAGCGAACACTTAAAAGTCTGCCACAAATTGTAGCAGACTTTTATTATAACATCTCAACATCTACTGAACCAAAGTCATGTTATATGTATATTATGATAATAAAGGGATTTATTGAATTTATAGAAGAATTAAATATATCCATAAATGATATTGATGAGACTGTTGTAACACGATATTTAAAGACAAAAGAACAAAAAACTAATAAAGAAGGACAAGTTCAAAGTACGAGTTTTTCATATAGAAAAGTTGTTTATGCCGCATTGAACAACTTTCTTTTTTATTTGAAAAAGAAAAAAATTATTAAAGATAATCCTATGGATGAAATAAAACCTGTCCGAAACTCGGACAATGTAAAAAGAATAAGACTGACTGCAAATGATATGGAGAATATTATAAGTGCGGTGGATAGAGGTGTTGGTTCGCATAGAGCTATTGAGACTCAAAGACCTTGGCGTTCAAGAGACAAAGCAATTCTGCTGCTCTTTATATATACAGGAATGCGTGAAACAGCATTAACGGAAATTAATTTGAATGAGATAGACTTTGAAAATAATACATTCAAAATCATTGATTAAATCGTGAACGCACACTCGTGACTTTAGTCATGAGTAAGTGAACATTTACGAAATAGTCAGCACGTAGGGAAACTTGCGTGTAGTGGTGCTTATGGCATCCAATACTACTTGAATTGCTGGAAATTCCTAAAGCTATTCAAACTACAACGTAATATCTTAAAAGATATAAGCGTGAACGTTACGAAAGTAGAAAAAATTGAATAGATGGTGCAAGGTTAAATCCTAAACACTTTAATAATGGATAATCAGCAGCTAAGACCGAAAGGTAAAGTTCAACGACCATTCCTCTTGAGGGAAGTAGGGACAAGCGTCCCGAAGTGGGTAGACCCTAACGTGTAATGACGAGGGATAAGATATGGTCTGTGCTTATAGGAAACTATAAGATACCTACTGCTAAACCATAAGGCAGATAAGGATACATAGAATTAGCGACTCTATGTGAACGACAACCTCTAAAACGATTAAAGAATCTTACGGTTCTTATATATTATTTAAAACTTAATAACCTTTCACTTTTTAAACGGAGAATAATTAAGTGAAAGGAAGTGATATTATGGCTGAAAAAGCTTATAAGTATAGAATTTATCCTAATAAGAAACAACAAGAGTTAATTCAAAAAACTTTTGGTTGTACAAGATTTGTGTATAACTATTATCTTGATAAAAGGATAAAAACGTATGAGCAAGATAAAATGACTTTTACATACAACATGTGTTCTAAAGATTTAACCCAATTAAAGAAAGAATTGAGTTGGCTAAAAGAGCCAGATAAAGATTCTTTACAAAAATCGTTAAAAGATTTAGACATGGCATATCAGAAGTTCTTTAAAGAACATTCTGGCTATCCTAAATTCAAATCAAAGAAAGATAGACATAAATCTTATAGGACAAGTTGTACAAATAATAATATTTGTTTTGAAAATAAGCATATTAAACTTCCTAAACTTGGATTAGTAAAAGTAAGAGATAAACAAATTCCACAAGGACGAATTTTAAATGCCACAATATCACAAGAATCAAATGGACAATATTACTGTTCGTTATGTTGTACAGATGTTGAATTTGTACAATACGAAAAGACAAGTCAGAATATTGGTATAGATTTAGGTTTAGTAGATTTTGCAATATTATCTGATGGAAATAAAATTGACAATCCTCGATTTTATGAAAAATCAGAAAAGAAACTTGCTAAATTGCAACGAGAATTATCAAGAAAAACAATTGGTAGTAATCGTTGGAATAAAGCAAGAGTGAAAGTTGCAAAATTGCAAAAACATATTTCTAATCAGAGAAATGATTTTTTACAAAAAATATCTACTTCTATTGTTCAAAATTTTGATGTTATTAGTATCGAAGATTTAGATGTTAAATCTATGAGAGAAACTGATAGCAATACAAGGAATAAACGTGTTGGCGATGTTTCTTGGTCAGAATTTAGACGAATGCTTACATATAAATGTGAATGGTATGGAAAAACATTATCGGTAATAGACAGATATTTTCCATCAAGTCAGATTTGTCATTGTTGTGGGCATAGAGATAGTAAGAAATCAGAAGATATTAGAATTTGGTCTTGTCCTGCTTGTAATTCAGAATTAGATAGAGATGTAAATGCAGCTATTAATATTTTGAATGAAGGATTAAGATTGGTAAATAATTAAATTTTAAATAATGTATATAAGAACCGTAGGAACTACGGGGATAGCTCGGTGATACTTAACTCGTTGGAGTTATTGACCGAGAACCCTACGACTTTAGTCGTGGGAGGTTCAGAAAAAGTATTACGAAGAACAGGCAAAATATAATACTTGGCAAACAGGATTTAGAGAAAAGACCAATGACTTTTTAAAGAATCCTACTGACGGAGATTATATGAAACGATTCTTTGAATTGGCTGATGAAGCTACTTCAAAGAACATGGAATCTGTTATTACGCAACAAGAAATGGTTGCTGATAATATGAGAAGTGCTATCGCTGCACTTAAAGAAAAAGAAGAAGTAGCTATGAAGCTTATGCAAGATGCTCCTACTGCTACTTTGGCTAAAAAGGCACAAGAAACTTTAAGTGATATTCGTGAAAATATTCAAGATGTAGAGTCTGATTTTGTGGACGTAATGGAAAAGGTTACGGAGCAAAAAGTTCAAAATATTCAAAATCAAGATAGTAGATATACTCGTGAAATCGGCAACTTAGAATATGATGAAAATATTCTTACAAATCGTTATGGTAGAACAGAAAATCAGTATGAGAAAGCACAACTTTCAAACGATATTCTTGAAAACTATAATAAACAGCTTGAGTTCCAAACTATGCGAAAGAACGAAGCTCATCAAGGCGTTCTGGATATGTATAACACGAATAAGGCTGATGAACGATTTATTTTACAGAATGTCAAATTTGATGAGTTGTTCAACGCCGATGGTAGTATAAATGAATATGCTCATGAAGCAGCAAAAGCTGTATTGGAGAATATGGAGAATGGTTCTCAGTATGTGCAAACTTTCGAGGGTATGCTTACCCAAAGACAAGAATATACTCAAAATTGGCTTGATGCTGTTTCACAAGAACGCGATTTAATGGATAAAATTGCAGACCAGCAAATAGAAGATGCTACTAATAAGATTAAAATCGCTACGGACAATTATGAGATGATTAACAAAATCTTAGATGTTCGTTTGAACAAAGAGAAAGCTATTACTTCTGCATTGCAAGAACAGTATTCATTCCAACAATCATTGAGAGATGCTGCTTTGGATTATCAAAGTGAACTTATTGCAAATAAAAATCTTTCTCAATGGTTAGATGATGATACAAGAGCGTTGTTGTTTAATGAGAATGACTATTCTGATATGATGAATACTATTAATGGCTTGAATAATGAAATGGCAAGAGCCTATAAGAAGTATAAATCAGATATTAACACGTTGGGTAAGGACGATTATTATCAAGAACAGCAAATCACCAATGCTTATAATCGCCGTATTGAACAGTTGAAAGAGCAATTAGAAGTAGCAAAGCAAAATCTTGAAGTTACAAAGAAAAATGCTGAGTTCCAAAACACTTTAAAAGAACGTGATACACGTATTCTTGTTGGTGACAGATGGGTCAATGTTGCTGATCCTGAAAAGCTTTATAATACTCAGTTAGAAGCTACTAAGGCTACAATGGCTCGTGATAATCTTATTCAAGATAATGTTGAGAATGAGAATGTTCGTAAGATGGAAGAACAGAGTGATAAGACTCAAGAAATTATTTCAGCAAATCAACAATATATTGATACGTTATCGAATATAAATGGCGAAGAGGCTGTTCGTCATGCTGAAACAATGGAGTCTCTTGAGGCTCTTATTGCTACAAACAATGCGTTAAGTGGCAACAGTATTAAGTGGGCTAATATCTTTGAAAATTCTGATAAATCTATTTATAGTCAAATAGCAGGATTAAGTGACATTGAACTTGGAAATAATTTTTTATACAATACTGATTATGCAAACAATCAAGGTGTTGTTGACTTTTTGCATAAAGCAGGTATTTATTCAGACGAAGCCTATAATGCTATAAGCAAAATGAATGAAACTCATGTAAACAGTAAGGTTACTACTGATAACAATAGTCTTCAATATTCACAACGATTTGAACATGGTGGACTTGAATCAGAAATAGCTTTAGGTAAAAATGGAGATAAAAAGCTTGCACAGTATAGAGGAGATAATGCTCCTACCGAAGACCCTGCTGAGAAAGTACAAGAATATCTTGATTTACAAAATAAACAGAACGGACTATTAACACCGTCTCAACGTAAAGAACTGCAAAAATGGGAGGCACTTGTCAATCAAGAAAGGGCAAACAATAGACTTTATTATGATACTCCTATAAATTATTCGGGGTTATCTGAATTCGGAGATCGTTTTGAACCGGTTACTTTACAAGGCATGGTTGCAAGTTCAAATTTTGAGAATATTATGACTAAAATGATGGAATATTATGCAAATCCTATGGCAATGCCTGATTTAATTCCGCAATCTCCTCAACAAATGCCTGCAACTAACAATTCAACGTCAACTACCGAAAGCATTACGTTTACGGGCGATATAAATGTGACTGACCCTGTTCCGGACGCAAATGCTTTTGTAGATTCTTTGACAGACAAAGTTAAATCACAATATCCAATTATAAAGAACACAAAAATATAAGTTATAAGTTAGATGGTTGCTCCCTTTTGGGAGTGACTGTCTAATGCTATTTTTTATTGGTTGAATCAAGGAATTTCGTGGATTGGTATTGATTTTTTGAAAAAAATCGGTTATAATAGTTATAGAAATTTTATGCGATTATATAATCGAAATGAATAAAAGTATAGTGATTATAACCTTCGTTGAAATGCATATAATATTATTAAATAAATGTTTTTGAAAGATATAGTTCAAATTATTTATAAAGGAGGAATTGTCATGGGAGTATATGCTATAAAGAGTGAAAAGCCAATAGTTACAACCAAACCACTAGTAAGAAATACGGTTAATCAAGATTATATGAATTGGGTAAATTATATGAACACTCATGATTTTACCTTCAAGATAGACAAAGATAATAATTTAAAAGTTAAGGCAACAAAATAAATATATGAACAGTTTATATTGCTACAATTAAAAACAATACAAACCACTAATAAACAGTTACGTTATATTGCGTAGCTGTTTTTTTATTGCAAAAATTTAAGGAGGAATGTAACTGTTTGTTATAAGTTATAAAAAGTTATAAATATATGCTTACTTTTATAACTTTTAATGATAGAATTAGGTATAAACATTATAGGGAGATTTTAATTATGAGTAAATACTATTCTATCAATAAATTTTCAAAAATTTTAGGAGTATCAGCACAAACACTTAGAAATTGGGACGCAAATGGTAAACTTCATCCTCACCATACTTCTAGTAATGGATACAGATATTATTCTCATGAACAGTTAAATCAGGTTATGAACATAAAACCTAATTTAGATAGAATTGTCATTGGATATTGTAGAGTCTCAAGCAATAAACAAAAAGATGATCTGGAAAGACAAATAGAGAATATGAAATTGTATCTAAATGCACAAGGAAGACCTTATGAAATTATTTCTGATATAGGTTCTGGAATCAATTATAAGAAAAAAGGACTGAAAGAACTGATTAAACGCATATCTCAAAATAAAGTAGAAAAAGTTGTGGTTCTTTATAAAGACAGATTGTTAAGATTTGGATTTGAATTAGTCGAATATATCGCAAGTTTATATAACTGTGATATAGAAATTATTGATAACACAGAAAAATCAGAGCAACAAGAACTTGTAGAAGATTTAGTTCAAATAATTACAGTTTTTAGTTGTAAATTACAAGGTAAACGTGCAAATAAAGCTAGAAAATTAGTAAAAGAATTAATTGAGGAAGAAGGTGAATCAAATGATAAAGTCAATAAAAGTGAGATTGAATCCAAATAATAAACAATCGACTAAGTTGTTTCAATATGCAGGCTGTGCTAGATTTGCTTATAATTGGGCTATTTCAAGAGAACAGGATAATTATAAGCAAGGGAACAAATTTTTATCAGATAGTGAATTGCGAAAAGAATTTACACAATTAAAGAAACAGTCTGAATATCAATGGCTGAATGAAGTAAGCAATAATGTAACAAAACAAGCAATTAAAGATGCTTGTAATACTTATAAGAGATTCTTCAAAGGACAATGTAAATATCCTGAATTTAAGAGTAAGAAACACTCTACTCCATCTTTTTATCAAGACAATATAAAAATTCAGTTTACCGATACCCATGTGAAAGTTGAAAGTTTTTCAATGAGTAAAAAACAGAATAAACAAAAGTTAAACTGGATTAAACTTTGTGAAAAAGGAAGAATACCAACTGGCTGTAAATACATGAATCCACGTTTTACTTATGACGGATTATATTGGTATGTGTCAATTGGTATTGAAGTTAATGATAATACTACTCTTCCATCAAATGAAGGTATTGGAATTGATTTAGGAATAAAGCATTTAGCAATATGTTCTGATGGCAATACATACAAGAACATAAACAAAACGCAAACGGTAAAGAAATTAGAAAAGAAAAAACGCAGGTTACAGCGTTCCATATCAAGAAAATATGAGAAAAATAAGAAAGGAGCAAATTACTGTAAAACAAGTAACATTATAAAAAGAGAAAAAGAACTTTTAAAACTAAATCACAAACTAACAAATGTTCGTCAAAACTATTTACACCAAACAACATCTGAGATAGTGAAACGAGAACCAAGTTTCATTTGTATTGAAGATTTGAATGTAAGTGGAATGATGAAGAATAAACATTTATCCAAAGCAGTACAACAGCAAGGTTTTTATGAATTTAGAAGACAGATTGAATACAAGGCTATGTGGAACAATATACCAGTTGTTATAGCCGATAGATTTTTTCCAAGTTCTAAATTATGTAGTTGTTGTGGAAGTATTAAAAAAGATTTAAAGTTGTCTGACCGTATTTACAAATGTGAATGTGGAAATGTAATTGATAGAGATTATCAGGCGGCTTTGAATCTAAAACAGTATGGAGAAAATGTCCTAAAACAACAATCTGTAGCATAACACTTTCAAGTTATTACAGATATGTACTGATACGTTAGTCAGGAATTTACGCCTATGGAGTGTACAAGAACTTGCGAGTAGATTATGAGAAATCATGTCAAAAGCATATACGATGAAGTAGGAATGAAACATAAAGGTTTATAACTTTTTATAAGTTTTCAGTAACGGTGAAACATTTGCTTAGAAAACCAGCATTGCAATATCCACACGCAGAAGTTGTAAATCCAAATGAGAAAGTTGATTTTCAATGTGAATTACAATCAAGCGGAAAGATTGCAAAAGCACGATTAATGATAGATGACAACAATTATGAATATTACTTTGATAATTTTGATATACAAAATTTGCAAGAAAATAATTATAGTTCGTTGGTTACATACCCTATTAAGAATAACATTCCAACATATAAGATATACAAATCGGACAGCAATAGAACAAGTGATGAAACCACGTTTTCATTCGCCGCCGGTGAAATGTATACTTGGAAGATGAGAATATATGAGGACGATACCAAGTTTAATGAGGACGATACCAAGTCTAATTATGTGCCGTCTTCTTGGATTGGTAAAGGTACTGTTATGGAAATTTTATCAGGGGCTGAGTCCGCAGGATCTAATCAAGGAACATATTACGGTTTGAATAGTTCTGAAATGAATGGGAATCGAATTCTAAAGATAAATCCTCATACGCAAATGTATTTTAAGGATTGTACATTAACAAAAACTTCCGATAATAATCCACACAAAGAATTGTGGACACGATATGATGAAAATGCGAACTACTATATTAAGGTTGGGAATACGTTTGCAAAAATCAAAAAATATTATTACTTTTTGCCAAAATATGACGCATATAAAAAAGACCCTGAGAGAGGCGACAAGACAGTCAAATGGTTCAACTCAACGGATGATTTAGATACATATGGTGAACCTAAATTTGGTTATGCGGTTGTAAGTGGTAAACTTAAGGTTTCTGTCAATGATACATATACAATATATTGTAATTACATAGATACAGACCAATATTACTTTGATACAAACACACCTCCTACGATTACATTGTACGAGAACTTTGAAAGTGTGAACGGAACAAATGTAACAAGAGAGATAGATTTATCTGAAAACACGCAACTTGCTCCCCTATCCTTATCATATAGCAATTTGCATATCACTGGTGAGTATTTACAATCCGAAGGAATAAGTGTTAGTCATTATAGTTTTCTTTTAGAAAGACGTGAATCGGATACAAAATATTCAACCGTTTCTTATTCAAACAACATATATTCAACCAATATAGATTGGCAATATGATAAATTTATCAGTGGAAATGAGTATAGATTAACATTGTCTTTAACAGATAGTGTTGGCTCTACATTTGAAAAAATAATTTATATTAAAGCAGAGTATAATTCTATCTCCTACCCTATGAACATTAAAATTGAGGAATACAGAAAACATAATTCTTTAATTGTTGATTTCAGTGAATTACATTCTATTATTGCTAATGAAGAAATTGAAGGTGGACATCAGTTTCTTGCATATAATAAGGATACTGATAAAATAGATACTACATTGACTGTCTCTAATAATGTATGTCACTTGGATAAAGGTAACTCTTTGACATATGATTTTATAGACGGTGAAAAGGAATTATCGTTTGGCAAGAGTACAATATATACAACATTCAGGATTGACTCTGATTATACCGGTACAATATTTGAAGTTACAGAGGATGATGGAACAACAACTTCATTAAAGTGGGATGGTGTGCATTTTTATCTATCAGTAAAAAATCCAAGTACAGGATACTCTTCGTACGGACGAGTGTTCTCCCCATATGAAAATTGGGACAATATGACTGTCGGAGATAAGAAAAAGGCAATAAATGAAGCCATGACAAAAGAAACAGTGGACTATTCTGTTCCTTATTTGTATATGAACGGTGAAATAAATTATGGCGATAATTTATATTATCACACGGAAACACCTTTGAGCGAACAAACATGGCTTGTAATTATAGATACAAAAACTGAGAATGTTTATTTAAAAAATATGTCTCAAAAAGATAATAAGACTGTTGGAGGTGATAGTTAATGGCAAAAGTAAAATTGTTCGGCGGAGTTACATACAATGCTTTTGGCATTGACGAAGGCTCTCATTCTGATGATTTAAAAGAGACATTAACACAAGCGTATGGGAATTATAGTTGGAATTCTGATACAAAATTGTTGGCAAACTTTAATGATACGTTAGTGGGAAGTAACTTTGATGGTTCATATGAAAATATTGACCATTTTCAAGTTTATAAAACCTTGGGCGAACAAGATACGTTACATAAAGTATGCCAAACTAAAAATCCTACTCAACGTGTGATAGAAGATTTCACTGTTGGAGATTTATGTGATTACCAATATTATATTTTTGGTATTTGTAATAATACAATGGACGTTAATGGTGTGCAAGTAAATGTCAAAACAATCTCTCCTCTTGTATCGGATAAAATCCAACTACATAGAGGAACAGTCTCTGTAATCGGACTTATTCCTACAGAAGAAGATAATACTTATACTATTGACGAAGATAATATATGGCAATTAGATATTAATTTAACTAATGACGGTTACACGTTGAATACGGATAAGACATTTTATCAGACCCAAAATGCCTATGGCAAAGCGACTGGCGGTAATCGAAAGCAGAGAACGATGTCTATTACAGGATTACTTGGCAAAATAGATTGCTCAGGTGATAGTCAATATATAGATACTTATGACGACATTATAAATTGGGAGAATTTTGTATCAAGTAACAGTTTGAAAATGCTCATAGATTTAAGAGGATTGATTACTATTGGAGATACAGATGCTAATCCAACATTTCAATATGATACAAATGACAATCACGATGTTTCTGTTACGTTCACATTTAATCAGTTAAATGATATTGATACGGTTGATGTGTTGGGTATGACATTGCCGATTAATCCATTGTATTATGAATATTTAGCGGATAGCGAAGGAGCTTTGTTAAAAGATACAGTTGAAGTTGATTCAGACAATAAATATCACGAATACCTTGCTTCTCCCCTTTTGGACGGTGGTTTAACATGAACATATACAAGAACGGATATGTAGTTGACAGTATCCATAATATTAATATTGCAAATATAACAAAACAGGTATATCTAAATTCGTTCAGCAAACTTGGGTTTGAGAGAATACTCAAAGTGTTCAAAGCTGATATAGTTATACCTGTTTTTAGATTGTATTTGTTGGACGAAGATGAAAACATATCAATGGACGCAAGCGATGATTTAATGTCGGCAAGTTTAAGTATTACATATCAGACTGGTCAAAGACGTACAATGAATATTACTCTTGCAAATATAGATAATAAGTGGAAGCCTAAGCCGATCAAGGGACTAATATGGACGGGAAGCAAATTCAGATTTGATTCTGGTATTGTTATTGGTGACACAATATATTGGAAACAACAAGGAGTATTTGTTTTTAAAGACCCTACATTATCAAGAGAAAATTCAAACCAAACAATCTCATTATCATTATGTGATAAGTTTGGCTTATTCGATGGCAGTGTTTATGGAACGACGAGTTTAAAAACAATCATTCCTGTTGGTGTTCCAATGAAGAATGCTTTTACTTCTCTATTGGCAAGCGACAGAGGAAATGGCAAACCATTTGACTTAAAACCAATTATTTTTAATAGTGAATATACGGACGTTAATACATATTACACTATAAAGCAAGATGCCGGTACAAAAGTCAGTGAGATATTTACAAGTATGGGCGAAACAATTTCTTCCGATGTTTACTACAACGAATTTGGCAATATGGTTGTTAGTTCTAATGTCAATGAGTTTATATCATCTAACTTCCCTGTTGTATATCGTTTTGAGGAAAACGACAAAGATATTGTGTCGGCAAATGTTGTTTATAATACATCACAAGTCAGAAATAAAGTTGTTGTTAAAGGTGCTATTGCCAACGGTTATCAATTCAGTGCTATTGCCGAAAATAAGAATTTGAAATCAGACTATTGTATTCAGTATAATGGCGAAATACCAGAAGTTATAAATGATAGTAAACTATATGCTGATTCATTGTGTATGTCACGAGCAATGTATGAATTGATTAATTTTAGTCGTGGTACGAAAACATTGAATTTATCTTGCACATATAATCCTATATTCGATGTCAACCAGTCTGTTATGGTTAATTATCCAAGCTTGGGTATTAACAACGAAAACTATGTCATTGACTCTATTTCAATGAATATGGATAGTGGTGCAACGACATCTTTGACAATGACAAATATTAACGAGGTGATCTTTTGATAGACAAAGAGGAAGAAAAAATAGATTTTAATGATGAAACAGTTATTGCATATGTAAATATGATACGTCAAATTATCCAAAGTGAAGTTTCAACATATTTAAAAAATCAGAATATTGAAACATTTGAGGATTTAAAAGTGCAAAGCGTTTCTGATGACGGATTACACGCAACATTGAAAGATACGACTACAAAGGAAGTATATGAAAATATACCTAACTATACAAATATAAAAATCAAACCAAATGATTTTGTCCGAATGTATATTAGTAATCAAGGATTAAAAAAATATATTGGACAAACCTTTGGTTCAAGAACAGAATATCTATGTCAAACAGAAAAGGACGGTGATAAATAGTGGCATTACATATAGATACAAGCAATGTTACGTTGATGAGTGAATTTAAAGATGCGATTGAAAAATATGTTCAAGAATATGTATCAGTTGTTTCTTATGGTGTCCACGAAAACCAACAACTAAAAGCAGAAGCTTCAGAAAGTAGTGGGAATAGCACATTCAAAGAAACCATTGCGGTTTCTATAAATATCAACGCTCCAAATACAATGCATTGGGGCATTTTAAATGTTAAACGCATTAATGAAACAAATTCATTATCTCAAATTATTTTTTGGTGGGACAATAATGAGTTTAAATATAGAATATCATACAATTCTTTACTTGCTCGTTACGGTTATGCAACCTATCCAAATATTATTCAATATATAGATAGTAATACAATAACATTTAAAAATAATGTATTGTCATTTAATATTATAAATGATATATATTTAGATGCTGGTACACATCGAATGGGTGGCAAATTTGAAGTAGATTATCATATTTGGTAGAAAGGAGTGATTAAATGGCACATATTGATTTAAAAGAAGATGCACATATTTTTATTCAAGCAGGTGTGACTATTCAAAACTTATTGAATTTGATTCAGTCATTTGAAACAAATGAACTTGAAGAGTTAAGAGATTTAATTGCAGCAATTAAAGATATTGACACAAATGATGATAATGCAGATTTTAAGCAACAATTATTGAATGTATTTGATAATGCGGTAATGGAAGATGAAGTTACAACAAAACTTGACAATACAAGCACTCTCCCCCCTCAAGCCAAAATTGTAAAGAGTGCAATAGATGATGTTCTCGATAGGATTAAACAGACTAATTCAGATTTAAGTGATGAGATTTACAATAGACAAATTGGAGACCAAGATATAACTACCTTGGTGGAAAATGAAAGTCTATCAAGACAAAATGCGGATGATAAAATCAACAGAGAATTATATGGAAGTACAACAAATAGTTATACACTTTCCTCTGATATTGATCCTGCTCAAGTTGATGTCACTATGCAAGGTGGTTCTGGTGTTTTAAGCGTTGATATAGAAAATTTGACAAACGCCTTTGTTCTTAATGGAACAAGGGTTGTATCAGAGGGTAAAACAATCGCAACATATCAGATTGAGTACGGTGAAGATATATCAAGACTTTTTGCAGTAGTTGATTATAATGTGCAGTTAAAAACATTTGATTTTAAATTAGTTAAATCAGATGATATTACATCTTCTGTTGAGGGAAATATTGCAACGCTTGTATTGGGATTGATAGAATTTGGTTATGGATTTAATACAAGTCAAGGATACTTTCTAAACGATGTATCTAAGAGTTTTCCATATACGTATCAAAATGTATCACAGAACACAGTTGTCAAAATAAACGGATTAGCTGATTTGCAGACTATTGATAAGTCAAGTTTTATGTCTGCCATTAATGAATTAGCAAGGACTGATATGAAGGTTAATGTATCTTTGAATGACATAAAAAAGGAACTTAATGGTATGTCAAAAGGCGGTATTTGGCATTATGGTGAGGTATTGACACACACCGCTAATTTAAGTACCCCTGTAATAAACAATAGTGTTGATGCAAATGTAGGCGACTTTTATCTTAACTCAAATACATTCTCAGTGTATTTTTGTGTAGGAGATGATAATGGCAATCATAATTGGTTATATATCGGCAATTTGACAGGCAGTTTTGATTATTCAAATTATGCAAGTATTAATTCACCTAATTTTACAGGAACACCGACAGCACCTACTCCGTCTCTATTAAATAATTCACGACAAGTTGCAACCACAGAATATGTGAGAAGTGCCATTGATAAATATGCAAGTGGTGATAATCTTGAAATGATTGATTTGGCGGAAGGACTTAGAGATGATGTATATGGTAAACAAGTTGTGTGGACAGTTGGCGGTAATATTATGAATTTAACATTGCCAGCCCCAAAACTAACAAATCCTACAACTTCAGAAGAAGTCAAGATTACTTTTGACAAAGGTATTATTCCTTTTGATAATACTGTAAAAAGGGGGTATCTTCCTTACAATACGACAAATGTTTCTTTTATTCCTATTACAGGAAACAAGACATATATTAATTGCGAATTTAATTTTGATACGCAACATTTAGAATTTACAACATCTAATTCAATAATTTCTCAAGACACTATAGATGCTATTGAAACAAGAGTGTGGAAGTTTAGTTTATGTTATTATACAGTAAACGTTGTTTATAATGATTCTTCTGAAGAACCGGCAAGTCAATATGTAATTAGTAATTATGATTGTGATTGGTGTATTAATTCTGAAAAAATAGCATTACCATATCAAACATTGGATATGCTAAAAACCGTTGACAAAAATTGTATTATTAATTCTATAAATGAAGTTGTCGATAATGCTTCAAAGAATCAAAGCGAAGTAGGAACTCTTATTTATGCACTACACCCTGACATAACAACATATTCCACTTCGGCAGCTAAAGATGGGTATTACGGAAAACTAATAAAAAGTGATGTGGACGAAGTATTTATACTGAATAACGATAGACAAGATGACATGGATTATCCTGATGGTGTCACATTAAGTGGCAAATTACCTTATGATGATGAGGTTGGGTATATGTTATCGCAAGATATACCAGCTTTAAAGAAAGCATTTTGTAAAGTGACAAAAAAATATGTTGCATCTATTGATGGTTCAAATGGAGAAATAGAAGTGTTATTAACATTCTAAGAGGAGGAATTTATTATGACAAACATTAACTGGAAAGTAAGAATTAAAAATCCGATGTTTTGGGTACAAATTGTAGTTGCTATTTTTGTTCCTGTACTTGGGTATATGGGAATTACGGCGCAAGATCTAACCACATGGCAAGCAGTAGGCAATGTAATATTGACAGCTTTTTCTAATCCATATGTATTGATGTTGATGGCAACGAGTGTTTATAATGCTATTATCGACCCAACTACAACAGGCATTACAGATAGCAAAATGGCACTTACATACAACACGCCTAACAGTGATAAATAAGAGAACATTCATCCTATGCGAATGTTCTTTTTTTTTGTGCAAAAATTAAAGAAAGGAAGATTGCTATGAATATAATTGAAGTTGCTTATAAATGGCACGGTGGCTTTACAAAGCGTTCACGCACAGATTTTATAGCGTTACATCACGCAGAAGCAGTTAAATGTACTCCACAAGATATACACAGTTGGCACGTCTCAAATGGTTGGACAGGCATCGGTTATCATTTCTTTGTGCGTAAGGACGGCACAATTTATCGTGGTCGTCCGCTTGATGTGGTTGGTGCTCACGTTCAAGGTATGAACAGTTGTTCTATTGGCATTTGTGCTGAAGGTGATTATCATACAAAAGAAAAGACAATGCCACAAGCACAAAAGAAATCTATTATCGAGTTATGTCAATATCTTAAAAAGAATTATTATCCAAATGCAAAGATAGTTGGACATAGAGAAATCGGTGACAGTAATTGTCCTGGTCGATATTATCCGCTTGATGAAATTAAATTTGCTGTTGCCGGAGGTATTACTGTTCAAGCAGAAAATCCTCAAAAGATTGCTTTGGATAAGTTGGTGGCAAAGGGTATTATTACAGATGCATCTCAATGGGTACTTACTGATTTCTTAACAAATGCAAAGGCGGTTAGAGTTCTCGATTTGCTTTCAGGCGGTACTTGGACAAGCGAGAAAACAAATTCAAGTATTCATTGGGCTCAGCCAAATGTCATCTCTTTAGCATCTAAAGACGGCGGTTCTTCTGACGGAACAAAAGTCATTGAAGATATTGACGGGATGGTTAATAAACTAAATGTCTGGATTTCTAAGGCTACACTATTGGCTTTGGTTGACAAGCTTACAGGTGGTACAAAAGAAAAATACAAGAATAGAAAAACAGACCATTGGGGCAGAAATTGTCTTGATAGTCTTTGTGATAAAGGCATAATTACAGATGTTAAGTATTGGGACTCCGATTTCGAAGCTACAGTAGAAAACGGAGTTTTTTTAGTGCTTTGTTGTAATGCATTTGGTCTTTGAAGGAGGTTTTAATGTACACGATTACTCTGTTAAACGATAGAAGATTATATGGAGCTCACAAAGAAGCGATTATGCAATATGACAATATGGTCGGTAAAATTCAATTTTTAATTCCACAAACATATGACGGAAATGATATGAGAAATTTTACGACTGTATCATTGGAATATATCTCCCCTATTTCTCATTTGTATAAGCAAGAATTTTTAACTTTATCTGAGGAATTGGTAGAATATGCTGATGAACAATATTTAGAATATTTGCTTCCTATTGGCTCAAAAATGACTGCTGAAAATGGGGATATTGAATTACAACTATCGTTTTACCAAGTTTATATGGACGAAGATGGTGTAGTTCAAGACCCCGTTCTGAAAACACAATCTTGTAAGGTAAAAATTATTCCTACAAAGAACTGGGCTCAATTTGTACCGTCAGAATCTATGGCGGCACTTGACCAACGTATTGCTCAGTTGATTGCTTTGGAAGAAGAAATTACTGAATTACAAGGACAGATTATTGAACATCATGACAATTTTATAAATGATGATGTTATTTCTGATAAGACAACATATTCGTCAAAGAAGATTGAAGAATTTATAGATAAGAATGAACTTGATGAAACCGTTGAAAATATAACAAATACTGAAAAACAAACAATCTCTGATGAAGAGATAGAAAATCTATTTAAATAATTTAGGATAAATCGCATTATGCCGGCTAACAATGCGTTTTATTAATGAAGGCGAGAACACTCGCCACTTCAGTGGTGAGATGAATCGCCGCTAAAGAGAGAATATACACATGAGGTGATAATTATGGAAGTTACTCATGGCAGAGGATATGTATATTCAATTCAATATCACATTGTTTGGTGTGTGAAATATAGACATAAAATCTTATATTCTAAAATTGAGAAAAGATTAATGGAAATTCTAAATATGGTTGCGACTTATGAATGTTTTCAGGTATTGGTGTGTAATACAGACAAAGACCACGTTCATTTGTTAATCAATTGTTCACCACAACATTATATTCCCAACATAGTCCAAAAAATGAAAGGAATGTCTTCTCGGATACTTATGCGAGAATTTGGAGAAACATTAAAGAAGACACTATGGGGTGGGCACTTATGGAATCCTTCATATTTTGTGGCAACAGTATCAGAAAATACAGAAGAACAAATTAGAAGGTATATTCAAAATCAGAAAAGAAAGTGAGGTGAAGTCGGTGGAAAAAGCTTATAAGTATAGAATTTATCCAAATAAACAACAAGAAGAATTAATTCAAAAGACATTTGGATGTTGTAGATTTGTATATAATACATATTTAGCAAAACGAATTAAGTTATATGAAGAATCGAAAAAATCTTTATCATATGTGCAGTGTGCAAATGATATGAAAAAACTTAAATCTGAATTGGAATGGTTAAAAGAAGTTGATTCCACTGCTCTCCAATCTTCACTTAAAGATTTAGATGCAGCTTATCAGAAATTCTTTAAAGAACATTCCGGTTATCCCAAATTCAAAAGCAAGAAAACACATAAATTTTCTTATAAATCAAAATGCACTAACGGAAATATCCAATATTGTGATAAACATATTAAGTTGCCTAAGCTTGGGATGATTAAAACAAAAAATAAGTTAGTTCCACAAGGAAGAATACTTAATGCAACTGTTTCACAAGAATCGAGTGGTAAATATTATGTGTCACTTTGTTGTACAGATGTTGATATTAAACCATTAAAGCAAACAGGAAATTCTGTAGGTTTAGATTTAGGTATTAAAGAATTTTGTATTACATCTGATGGTGAAATGATAGAAAATCATAAATATCTTAAAAAATCATTAGCTAAACTTGCAAAAGTGCAAAGAGAACTGTCTCGAAAGTCAAAAGGTGGTTCAAATCGTAATAAAGCAAGGATAAAAGTTGCAAGACTTCAAGAACATATTACAAATCAAAGAAAAGATTTTTTACAGAAATTATCTACTGATATTATTAGAAATAATGATGTAATCTGCTTGGAGGATTTACAAGTGTCAAACATTATGAAGAATCATAAACTTGCAAGGTCTATTTCGGACGTTAGTTGGTCAGAATTTGTAAGGCAATTAGAATATAAAGCTAATTGGTATGGACGAGAGATTATTAAAGTAGATAAATTCTATGCAAGTTCTCAAACTTGTAACGTTTGTGGATATGTTAATAAAGAAACAAAGGATTTAAGTGTTAGAGAATGGGACTGTCCTTGTTGCAATTCTCATCACGATAGAGATATAAATGCTGCAATTAATATCTTAAATGAAGGATTAAGATTATTGAAAGTAGCTTAGTAAATTATAAACAACAACCGTTGGGACAACGGGGATAGCTTGGTAAATATTCTAACGTTGGTTGGAAATTCCCAAGAATCTCGTGGCTTTAACCATGAGAGGTTCAATATATACATAACTTATACACTTTCATTAAATTCAAGGAGGAAATTAGAATGGCAAACGAAACACAAAAGTTTTTAAGTTACGCAGGTCTTGGTACATATGACAGTAAAATCAAAGCTTATATTGTAGATAAGGCTGACGCTGCCAAGACATCTGCTATCGCAGCAGACGCGGTTGTAGTTACTACAGATGTAACAACAGAAGGATATGCAAAGTCTTATACCTTCACTCAGAATGGTGCAACTATTGCTACGGTTGACATTCCAAAGGATATGGTTGTATCAAGTGGTAAAGTGGTTGTCAACCCTGAAGGACAGGATGAAGGCACATACCTTGAATTGACACTATCTAATGCAACAAGTGACAAAGTTTATATTAATGTTGGTAAGCTTGTAGACATTTACACTGCAAAAGCCAATGCAACTCAGGTTCAGATTGCTATTGATTCTGCAACAAGAGAAGTTAGTGCCACAATTGTTGCTGGTGGTGTAGGTTCACCAGAACTTGCTGACGGTGCAGTTATTACTGCTAAGATTGGCGATGCTCAAGTTACAAAAGCAAAATTAGGCACTGATGTACAAGCTTCTATTGATAAAGCCGATTCTGCAATTCAGTCGGTTGCTACCGGTAAAACAGACGGTACAGTCGCTGTCGATGGCACAGATGTTTTAGTTGCAGGTTTAAAGTCTGCCGCATATGCTGAAACAACGGCTTTTGATGCGGCTGGTGTTGCAGATACAAAAGTAAAAGAACTTGCTGATGGTGCAGTAAAAACAAATACAAGTGATATTTCAACACTAAAAACAAAAGTGGCTGATCTTGAATCTGTTGCTATTGAAGCAATCTCAACAGATGAAATAAATGCTCTATTTACAAAAGTGACTGAATAATTTATTCTCTGATTAATTCAAAGTAATACATATTTCTAAGGGAAGGGTGACGACTCTTCCCTTTTTGTATTGCTTGATACTATATGTTTTTGCAAAAATATATAACTCGTTTTGGAGGAAAGAAAATGGAAGAAAAGAAATTTTTAGATTTAAATGGTTTAAAAATAGTTGTAAATAACATCGAGAACAAGATAGGTGGAAATAAAGGCGAAATATCTTTTACTGATGATACTACTTATGAACCGTTAGAAGAAACGGAGGCAAGTTCGTAATGGCTATGTCTCTTAAGGAAAGCTTAGAAAGCTTAAAAAATCAAACATCTGCATACACTCCGGCGGTAATGATGCTTGAACCAAATACTGAACCAGAGATAACAGTTGATATGGACAATAGAACGATTACTGTTCCGTCTGAATTGCAGACAATAGGTGTAGCCACTGAAAATAATGCCGAAACAGTTTACATTCGTGTTCCGTCTATTACATTTGACGGAATTGATTTAACTGATAAAACTGCCTATATCTATTTTGTAAACGCAGGCAAAGAAGTGAATATTTACAAAGTCACTGATGTTACTGTTGAAGATAATTCGATTAAGCTTGGCTGGACAATTACGAATGATGTCACTCGTTATGCAGGAACAGTGTCGTTTTCAATTGCATTTGAGTTAGATAATTCATACAAATTGACAACTACTCCTGCTACTTTAACGGTTCTTAAAGGATTGGACATTGACCAAACAATTTCAAAGCAAGACACTGCTATTGTATCAGCTCTATATGACAAGGTTAATGCTCTTAATACAAAGGTAGACAATGCCGTAAATTCAATGGATAATTCAGTTGCAACAATCAACTCATTACAGAGTGCTATACAATCGTTGCAGTCGGAATTGAACTATATGAAAGAACACGTTGTTTACGTGATAGATGATATTGAAAATTAGAAAGGAGGAACTTAATGGCTAAAGCAAAATATTTTACACAAAATAATGAAAAAGTATATCCTATATCGCACACCAAAGCAGTATATGATGGTAAGGGTAAAGTCTTAGAGGATAGATTGACTGAAGATGAAACTGCAATTTCAAGCCTACAAACGGACGTAAAAGGCAAAGCCAACAAAACTGATGTAGACAATAAGCTAAACTCAAATAGTGCTATTTCTGACACTACTGTGGCTTTCACAGAGGCTTCAGTAAGGGAAAATATTGTTTCAAATGAAAAGAGTTCTACTCTATTTGGTAAAGTTCAAAAATGGTTCTCTGATTTAAAAAAAGTTGCTTTTACGGGTAGTTATAACGATTTGATTGATACTCCGTCAAATGCTACTACTACCATTAATGGTTTAATGTCGTCAAGCGATAAAATAAAATTAAACGGAATATCAAGTAATGCTAATAACTATATTCACCCCACTACATCTGGCAATAAACACATACCAAGTGGAGGCTCATCAGGTCAAATACTGAAATGGTCGGCAGATGGCACTGCTATATGGGGAACTGAAAAAACATATAGTAATGCTACTACTTCAAGTTCAGGGTTGATGAGTGCAAGCGACAAAACAGACCTTGATGCTTGTGTAGAAACTTTAAGTGCCGATGCGTCTATGTTTCTTAGTTCCATTAAATCTCCAGCTCCTGCTGAATTTGAATTTGTTGAAACTTTATCATTAAGTAATTTAACTTTAACAGGTGATGTAGTATTTTCCGATACAGGTTTATTTAATGGATATGCTTCATTAACTGAAATCACATCAGGACTTAATGATATTTTTCAAAAGAATATTGATAACGGATTTGATTTTGTTTACTATATGGTACATAATACAAGCAGTAAACGATTTGAATTTTCTGCTACTGACCCATTGTATATATCCAGTAGTCAGGGTGGCAAATGGTATTACGATGGCAATGAAATAGCTACTAAGTCTGATATTCCAAGTACTTCTGATTTTCTTAAAACATCTGGCGGTACTTTATCGGGCAATACAACTTTGACTTCAGGATATGGTTTTTTGTCAAGTTATAGTAACAATCTTAAATTGCTAAGGGTGAATTCAAGTTCAAATTACTTTGGTGAACAAGGTGGAGCTACTGCAATGTATAACTATTTTGGCTATAGAAATAGTGCTAATACAACTACAATAACTAATCATTTTGGTAGTAGTTATAATTCATCTTATAAGACCAATTTAAGCAACTATTACGGAAGATATGCCGCCACAAACTATTTCGGTTCAAGTGCTACAACAAATTATTTTGGGGATAGCTCAACTACATCATATTACAGAGGTAATACTATATACCTTGGTAGCTCAACATCTTATCCTGTGTATATGCAAGGTAGTACTTCATATAGAGTTGTAGGAACAACTACTGGATATAATACTAAAATTCATGTAGCAAGTTCACAACCAAGTAATATAGCGGTAGGAGATATATGGTTTAAAATACCATCTTAATGGGAGGTGAAGAATAATGGCAACAGGTTTATGGACAGATTATGCAGCTACTTCATTTGCTGGTGGAAATGGTACATCATCTTCACCGTATCAAATTTCGACTCCTGCACAATTAGCATATTTTGCAAAATTGATAAAAAATAGTAATACTACTTACAGAGATTCTTATTTCCAATTGACAGCGGATATAGATTTATCTGCCCATTATTGGTCACCAATAGGTACATCATCTACTCCATTTAGAAGAACATTTGATGGTCAATATCATAAAATATCTAATATGACTATTGATACATCTATCTATAGTTCTGATGTAATAGGATTATTTGGTTATACTTCGACTCCTAGTACAACTGAAATAGCTGAGATAAAAAACTTTTATTTAGTAAGTCCTCATATTATTGATAATGATGCAACATATGCATCATTTGTATTAGCTAATCATACTAACAGAGTGTCTATTCATGGTATTGAAATTACAGATGGATATTATTCATATAAATCAACAAATATCAGTACAAAAACTAATACTTATTTTGGTTGTTTTTTAGGAATAGCTAATTATATTTCAAATTGTTATGTAAGTTTATATAATTTAAATGCTATTGATATTCAAATAAGAAGTCAAAAGCAATATAATGGTGGAGTTGTGGGATATTATAAAGCATCAACTAATAATAATATTTATGATATAAACATTATTTTAGATGAATGTATAATAAGGAATAATAAATATTATTTTGGTGGTATTGTTGGATATATATACGATAATATGTCTTATAATCTTTATCTAAATGATATATCCGTTACAATAAAAGATAGTATGTTTAATTCATCAAATAGCAGTGGTTTTTATGCAGGTGGTATTATAGGTTATATGTGTAATTATTCATCTACTATAATAAAATATATAAATATGAATAGAATTTCATCAGATGTAACATCTTTAACAACAACTATAAAAGCTTATGTAGGTGGCTGGTATAGAGCTGTAACAATGTCTACTATTAAATCAAATAATAAAATGAGTAAATTATTTTATAATACCAACGGAGTAGATTCTTCTAGTTATACAAGTGGAATTGTTACTGATACTGAAGATGATGATATTATTACAGATATGAATTATACTAATGTTTTTAGTAATATGTATGACCCATTAAACAATTGGTCGCACCCAATGTTATACTATAATGTAGCATGGAGAATAGCTTGTAGAACTTTCTCTGTACAATCAAAAATATCAGGATCAGTTACATATAGAAGTATAGTAAGGCTTAATGATATGTATAAAAGAGGTCATTCATTATCACCTATTAAAGTTATTTTACTTTATGATTTTGGGGATTACAATCCATACGAAAGTCATTTATATAACTCATTTTTATTAGCGACAGGTTCAACTTTTACTTTTCCTGATTCTGATAAATATACATATCTTCGCCCAACACTTATACTTAAAGAAATGTCATCTTCTAATAAATGGATAGTTGAATCACAACAGATAACTAGTACTAACACAGGTGTAACATATTCACCTGGTGATACAATAAGTTTAAGTACTGATATGATTTTATATACTGGTGAATTGGATAAGACAAAAATTATCTCATATAAAAAAGATAGTTCAACAACAGTAGACGTTGAAGATATTTACTATAAAAATAGTTCTTCAACTATTAAAACAATGAATGATTACAAATATAAAAAAGATAGTTCAACTATCATATAAATATAAATTTAAGGAGTGATTTAATTTGCTTATAATTAATGATAAAATTCAAATTAAAGAAGGAAATGAAATCTATGAAAGAGATTTTTTTACAAGAGGAGCTAAACGAAAATGTATTCAAATAGAAATTCCTAAACAAGATGGTGTTACTTATGATACATTAGTAAATGCTTTCTCAGATGGTGCTTCAATTGTTAGACGATTGACGGAAACAAGAATTGTTCCTCATCTTGTATCAGAGGCTACTGAAACAGAAGACGCAGTTTATGAAGATATTGCTGAAGAATATAATAAAGATTATTCTTTGACAAATTTTGTAGTAGCTGGTGATATTATTGATAAGAGAGATGGTTCATTTGTTGTTTATATGGGAGTTAAAACAGAGACTGAAATACTCGAGGAACAAAACGCTGAGCTTATGTTAACGCTTGTCGGAGGTGAAGAATAATGTATTACAATATGATACGAAAATATTATCTTGAAGGTTATGGTTATCCAAAGAAGTATTACACTGATGTTGATTTAGATAAGTTTGTAGTAAAAGGTATGATAACTCAACAACAGTCTGATGAGTTAAAAGCAGAAAAAGGAAGTGATAAATAATGGCTGAGACTGTTCAAAAGACAGTGGAGTTCCAAATAGAGGATATGAATGCTGTGATAAATTGTTTGAATGATATTAGTGTTCGTGGGATAGATTGTATTAAATTTGCAAATGTTCTACATATTTTACAAAGCAAAGGTACTATTAAGTAAGACACCAAGGAGGGCTAATGGAAGTAATATCAGAATTACAAAATATAGATTTGACTTCGTGGATTATTGTTGGTTTTATGATAATGACAATCATTGTAACATTCTATGAGGTCATATGTAAAGTATGTGCCATTTTCAATAAACCAATAGGAGCAATGAAACAACGAAAGGCTGACCACGAATTGTTAGTTGAGACAGTTCAGGATTTAAAGCAATTACACGAAAAGCACGAAGAAGATACTCAGCAATCAATTAAGCATGATAAGATTATTAAGGAAGATTTAAAAGATTTGAGCGCAACCATCTTGCAGATTAAAGATGAAGTAACATTAATGCGAACTCAAAGAGATGGAGATAAACTTGCCGAATATAAGGATAAAATCGGTGAAAGCTACAGATTCTATTCCATGAGAAAATATTCAGATGAAGAACCTATTCCTTATTGGAATCACATGGAGAAAGAAGCATTAAAAGGTCTTATTACTCAATATGAAATTCACGGAGGGAGCAATAGTTTTGTACATTCTATTGTTGAACCTAAAATGGAAACTTGGAAAGTAATTGATTAAAAACCAATAATCGAATATAGCACAAACAACACTTGAGGTTGTTTTGAACGTGGAAGCAAGATGTCGGTTCGCTTTCGGTGTCTTGTGGAGTTCTACGGAGGGTTGTGTGATAACCACATAGCGAATAGGTCTTGGACTGAAAGAAAACACATTACAATTTTAGGGTAGAGGAATTAAGTTTCCCCTACCTTATTTTTTACGCTTTTCAAGAATAATTTATAGAAATATAGATTTATTTTCCTTTTACTTTTTAGATTATAATAACACCAATTTTGATACCAATTTGATACCAATTAATTGATAAAAGTTGATACATTTTGATACTTTTAAGCCTTTTAGAATTATTTTCCAATCTTTGAACCCCCTTAAAAAATGGCTTAAAATAAGGGTTTCTGAGGATTTTAAATTATTTTTGATATTATATCACTTTTTTTCTCAGTTGTCCACAGGAAGCTGATATATCTGAGCCGAGTTCACGTCTTACTGTCGCATTTATACCAAGATGTGTCAATTTTTCTTGGAACGCTCTTATATCGTCATTACTTCCTTTTTCAAAATTTCTTTCTTCAACTTTATTTACAGGTATAAGATTTATATGCCCATGCAGGTCACGGACAAGATTTGCCAGTTCCTCTGCATTTGCCATACTGTCATTTACACCGTGAATAAGAGAATATTCAAAACTGATACGTCTGTTTGTCGTCTTTACATATTCTCTGCAAGCCGTCAATAATTCTTCAATATCGTATTTATGATTTACAGGCATTATACTGTCACGAATTTCATTGTTAGGCGCGTGCAGAGATATTGTCAGCGTTATAGGAAGTTTTTCCTTTGCCAACGCGTATATCCCCGGCACAACACCGCAGGTTGACAGTGAAATGTGTCTGTATCCTATGTTAAGTCCTTTTTCATGGTTTACATTGTGCAAAAACTTTATGACGTTATCGAAATTGTCAAGCGGCTCGCCTATACCCATCATAACAATATTGCTTATACGCTCGCCGACGTCTTTTTGTGCAAAAATAACTTGATTAAGTATTTCACCCGGCGTTAAACTTCTGTAAAGTCCGCCTATCGTTGACGCACAAAAACGACAACCCATTCTGCAGCCGACTTGACTTGATATACAAATCGTAAGTCCGTGATGATAACGCATAACAACGCTTTCTATACAATTTCCGTCCGGAAGTTCAAAGAGATATTTTACAGTACCGTCTATTTTCGATACATATTTTTCTCTTATTTTAAGCGTTGAAACATACGTTTCTTTTTCGAGTTTTTCCCTTGTTGCCTTTGACAGGTTCGTCATTTCATCATAGTTTTCCACGCCTTTATGAAGCCATGAAAAAATCTGCTCGGCTCTGAATTTCTTCTCGCCGACGGATGTAAGATATTCAATTAATTCATCATATTCAAAATCTTTTAAATCAATCATTTACTTAATCCTTTTCATCTTACAGATATAAAATCCGTCTGTGTTATCTATATGCGGATAAAATGTCTTTTCAAATACTTTTTCAAAATTTTCGTTATCCGCCGTAAAGCTGTCTGTAACAGCCTCATTTTCTTCTTTTTCAATCGTACACGTTGAATAAACAATCTCACCGTTTATTTTAAGATATTTTGACGCATTGTCAAGTATCTGTCTTTGAATTTTCGGTAAATCGTTATCCTCTGCCCTGTTCCACTTTATTTCGGGCTTTCGTCCGATTATTCCCAAACCCGAACACGGAACATCACAAAGTATTTTATCTGCCGTATTTATCATACTTTCGTCTATTTTACAGCCGTCCGAAAGTTTAGGTTCGATTATCGTTATTCCGAGCCTTTCGGCATTCTTTTTTATAAGCTCTATTTTATGTTCGTGTACGTCAAAGGCATATATTTTGCCTTTGTTGTTCATCAATTCCGCAATATGCGTTGTCTTTCCGCCCGGTGCGGCACACATATCAATCACTGTGTCACCCTCACACGGTGCAAGCACTTTTGCGGTCTGCATCGCGGCTGAATCCTGTATTGTGTAATATCCGTCATTATATAAACTGTCCGCCGAAATGTCAAATCCGTCCGACACTATATAACCGTCATAAACTTCGGCATTTATTCCGTTGTCGTTAAACTTCTTGCAAAGTTCATCTGCCGTTATCTTTAGTCTGTTCGGTCGAATATTAAGTCTTTTTTCCATGCCGAAACTTTCAATCATTTTTTCGGTAAAATCATATCCGAATTCATCAATCCACTTTTCACAAAGCCACATCGGGAACGAATATTTGACAGATAAATATTCTGTTTTATCGGACGGATATTCGATTTCTGTTTTCGACACATTTCTCAAAAGTCCGTTTACAAATCCTGCCGATGCACCGTGACCGTATCTTCTTGCCAGCTTTACACTTTCATTCACTGCGGCACTTGTCGGCACTTTATCCATAAACATTATCTGATATATTCCCATTCTCAAAATTATAAGAATGTACTTCGATATTTTTTTCAATTTTATCTTTGAAAACTTTCCTATAACATAATCAAGAGTCAATTTTCTGTCTGTGACGCCGTAAACAAGATTGGAAATAAACGCCTTATCCTGTTTTGGCATATCCGTTTTCAAAGCTTTTTTCAATGCCATATTTGAATATGCTCCGTTAAATTCAACGTCGTATATTACTTTCATTGCAATTTCTCTTGCGTTACTCATTAATCTCTCCTACGATTTGCCAATAAAACAAGTCTTAAAAATTGAAGTGCCGTTGACGCAACCGCCGCAACATATGTCATAGCCGCCGCCGTAAGTGTTTTTCTTGCACCTGTAAGCTCATCACCCTCAAGTAAGTACATACTTTCAAGAGTTTTCATTGCACGTCTTGACGCATTGATTTCAGTCGGCAATGTTACAAGCTGAAATACAAGCACCGCACCGAAAAGTATCGCACCGACCATTGCCAGTCTGCCAAGTCCAAGTATAAGTCCGATTATGAAAATCGGCATTGAAAGCATGTTGCAGACATTTACTATCGGCACAATTCCGTTACGAATTTTTATCGGAACGTATCCTACTTGATGCTGAACCGCGTGACCGCATTCATGTGCCGCAACACCTATTGCGGCTACCGATGTAGAATTATATGTTGAATCCGACAGTCTTATGACGTTTTCATTCGGGCTGTAGTGGTCTGTAAGGTCGCCCGAAACGTGTTCAATTCTTATATTCTGAAGTCCGTTTGCATCAAGAATTTGTCTTGCCGCACTTGCCGCGGTAATTCCTCTTGAACTTCTTACATCATTGTATTTACTGAAAGTCGATTTAACACCCATTGACGCAAACAATGTAAGTAAAAATGCAATTATTACAAGTACATACGTTGGGTCAAAATAATAGCTGAACATAATTACTCCTTTCCGAGTACAACTCCTAATTCAATTTCATGTCCTCTTGCATAATCTTCAACATTCATTTTTTTACTGTTTGGGAACTGTGCCGTTACAATGTACAATGTTCCCTCACCGCAAGAAATTTTAAGTCCTTTTCCCTTTTCAAGTGCAAGTATCTCTCCCGCCTCTTTATCCGAATTTTCATCACAAACTCTTGCGGAAACAATTTTTAAAATTCCGTCTTTATATTTTGTGCAAGCAAGCGGCCACGAATTCATACCACATATCAGTTTTGAAATTTCACGAGCCGATTTGCTCCAATCTATAACTCCCGTTTCTCTTGAAATCATAGGCGCATATGTATGCTCCTTATCATTTTGCGGAGTAGGTGTTATACTGCCTTTTTCAAGTCCGTCTATTGTTTTTAAAAGCAAGTCGCCGCCTATTACGGCTAAACGGTCAAATAATTCTTCTGCCGTTTCATATTCGCCGATTTCGGTTTCGGCTTTCAAAAGCATATCACCCGTGTCAAGTCCGCTATCCATTTTCATCGTTGTAACGCCGGTAACCTTTTCGCCGTTTATAATCGCCCACTGAATAGGTCCCGCACCTCTGTACTTCGGCAAAAGTGACGCGTGTACATTAATACAGCCGTATTTCGGATAATCTATTATATAATCAGGCAAAATTTTGCCGTATGCAACAACGACAATAAGCTCCGGTTTCAGTTTGTCAAGAACAGGCTGAAGTTCACCGTTTCTCAGTTTTTCGGGCTGATATATATTTTCTATACCTGCCTCAAGTGCCGCCGCCTTAACATCAGTCGGTACAAGTTTATGTCCTCTGCCTTTCGGTCTGTCCGGCTGAGATACAACACCCACAACATCAAGACCTGCGTCTGTCATAGCTTTAAGGCTCGCCGCCGCAAAATCGGGTGTACCCATAAATAAAATTCTCATTCAACCATCTCCGTTAGTCAATAAATCTAATTACTCTGTCCAAGAACAATTTACCGTCAAGGTGTTCAATTTCGTGACAAAAAGCTCTTGCCAAGAGTTCCTTACCTGTGATTTTAAACCACTTGCCGTCCCTGTCCTGTGCTTTTACGGTTACGACATTCGGTCTTGTAACCTCGCCGAACACTCCGGGTACGCTAAGACAGCCTTCGCTGCCGGTCTGTTCTCCGCTTTCTTCTACTATTTCAGGGTTTATAAGTTCAATTTTACCGTCACCGACATCTATGACAACCGCACGTTTCAGTATTCCCACTTGCGGAGCTGCAAGTCCGACACCGTCACGGCTTTGCATTGTTTCATACATATCGTCAAGAAGTATATGAAGTTTTTCGTCAAACTTCACTACAGCTTTGCATTTCTTATAAAGGATTTCATCGCCTTTTTCCCTTATTTCTCTGATTGCCATTATGTTTCCCCTCTCTAATTTATCATACCGGGTGATTTGTCTATTATTATCGCCACATCCGAAAATTCCTTGTTTTTTCTGCATGTCATTTCAGCTTGTGAAAGTATCTCACCCAAGTTATCGTCATCTTCGCATTTAAAAATAATCTGCCATCTGTATTTGTTTTTTATTTTTGAAATATATGACGGCACAGGCCCTAAAATCTGTATTTTCTGTGATATATTCTGTGTTTTTTCGGCAGTGTTTAAAAAATATTTTGCCGTTTTCGCAACAATATTTTCAACATTGCCTTGAAAATGCACACTCACTATTTTACAAAACGGCGGATACCACATAAGCTTTCGTTTTGCAATTTCCTTATCGTAAAAAGTTCTGTAATTGTGACTTTTTACAAGGCTCACCGCCTCATGTTCGGGCGTATACGTCTGAATAACGGCTCTGCCCTCTTTACTTCCTCTGCCGGCACGTCCCGAAACTTGTTCAAGCATTGCAAAAGTTCTCTCACAGCTTCGGTAATCGTTAATATTGAGCATTGTATCTGCCGTTATAACTCCGACAAGCGTTACATTTTCAAAATCAAGTCCTTTTGCCACCATTTGCGTACCGATAAGAATATCGATTTTATCTTTTTCAAACTTCTGCAAAATCTTCTCGTGCGACTGCTTTTTACCCGTTGTATCCATATCCATTCTGACAGTTGTCGCATTTGGGAACAGACGGTTTAATTCGTCCTCCACCTTTTGCGTACCGCCGCCGAAATAACGTATATAATTACTTCCGCATTTCGGACAAAGCTTATAATTCGGTCGTTCATATCCGCAGTAGTGGCACTTTAATTTATCCTCAAATTTATGATATGTAAGCGATATGTTGCAATTCGGACAATGCGGTACATATCCGCAACTGCGACACGAAACAAATGTAGAAAATCCACGCCTGTTAAGAAACAAAATTGTCTGTTCACCGCGTTTTAAATTTTCTTCGATTTCGTTATACAATTTACCCGAAAGCATACTTTTATTGCCCTTTTCCAACTCGCTGCGCATATCAATAACCGATATTTCGGGCATTTTATTTTTATTGTATCTTGTATTCATTTCAAGCAACTTATATTCGCCTGTCTGTGCTTTGTAATAGCTTTCAACAGACGGCGTTGCCGACGCCAAGACAACCGCCGCACCAAACTGACTTGCTCTGAATATTGCCGTTTCGCGTGCATGGTATCTCGGTGACATATCCGACTTATAAGTATCGGAATGTTCCTCATCCATTATTATAACGCCGATATTTTTAAGCGGTGTAAAAATCGCACTTCTTGCACCGATTACAATATCAGCCTCACCGTCACGAATTTTCTTCCATTGGTCATATCTTTCACCGGCGGACAAACCGCTGTGAAAAATAGCAACTCTGCCGCCGAATCGCGACATAAATCTTGAAACCATCTGCGGTGTAAGCGATATTTCGGGTACAAGCATAATCGCACTTTTACCCATATTTATCACATTTTCAATCGTCTGCATAAAAACTTCGGTTTTACCGCTGCCTGTCACACCGTGCAGAAGATATATTCCTCCGTCACCCGATTTTACGGAATTTGTGATTTCATCTATCGCGTATTCCTGTTCCGGTGTCGGAACCATCTTTTCTGTTTTCTCAAAAACTCTGTTCCAATACGGATCACGTTCAACCGTCATATCAAACACATTGACAAGATTTTTCTTTTCAAGCGCTTTTACGGTACTGTGTGAGCCGTTTGTGAATTTCTGCAAATCGGCAAGAGAAACATACTCGTTTTCGCTTAGCACTTCAAGCATTTTTGCTTGAACAGGTGCTTTTCTGCGTAAATTTTCGGCACTTTCAAGTGCTGTTTCTCTGTCACATATAAGCTTTACACATTTAATTTTTTTATCCTTAATATCAACCGATTGTCTGTATTCCTTTTTTAAAGTACCCTCTTTAATCATTGCACGGACTTGATTTTGTATATCAACTCCGCACATTTCTTTAAGTTCTTTAAATTCCATACTCCCGCCGTTATCGGTAAGTATTTCCGTAATACGTCGGCGTATCTCCGACTTTTCCTCACTTTTATTTTCAAGAATAATCCATTCTTTCGTTTTAAGTGCCGTACCTGAAGGAACAATCGTATGAATTATATCAAGGTATGACGCAAGATATTTTTTATGCATCCACTCGATAAGTTCAAGCATATCTTCGTCAAAGCCTATCGAATCATTTGCCGTTCTTATTATGGATTTAAGACGTTTACTGTCACTTGTATCCGCAGTGCCGACACAAAATCCCTCAATTTCTCTGTTACCGGAAGAAAACGGAACAAGCACTCTGCTGCCTATTTTAATTTTGTCTTCAAGTTCTTTCGGGACAAGATAATCAAAAGGTTTATCAACTTGCTTTGACTTATTATCCACAATAATTTTTGCTATCATTATTATTCGTTATCTTCTGTATCGTCTTCTGCAACTTCGATTTCTTCCGGCTGTACGTCATCATTACTGTTTAGAGAAAGAATAGCCGCAGCCTTTTCGTCCTCCCAAGCCTTTGCACGCTTGATAGCCTCTGAACGAACATATCCTACTTTTCCCTCTACGATTTCCTCTGCCGCAACTGATACAGGTTTTTCATCGCCGTATGCGTCCATATCGTGCATACGTTCTTCACCAATCATTCTCGCACGTTTTGCCGCCATTGTAACAAGTGTATAACGGCTGTCCACACACTTTGAAAGATCCGAAATTCCAGGTTTAATCATCATAATAATATTCCTCCAGTAATCAATAATTTTCAGCTAATAATTTATCAACAAGGTTACGCTTTTGAACCTTATCACGCATTGTTTCTTCGACTTCACGAACACACTCGCCAAGTTCGTCGTTTACGAATATACAGTCATACTTCGGCGACTGAGATAATTCCCATTTTGCCGCCTCAAGTCGTTCTTCTATTTGTTCTGCCGTTTCACGGCCTCTGTCCTCAAGTCGCTGTTTTAAAACTTTCATTGACGGCGGTGCTATAAACATAAGTACTGCCTCTTCAAAAAGTTTCTTAACTTTAAGTGCGCCTTGCGGTTCGATTTCAAGCAAAACGTTTTTGCCGCCGTCAAGCATATCTTCAACAGTCTTTTTCGGAGTACCGTAATAATTGCCGCTGTACATAGCATATTCAAGCATTTCTCCGTTGTCTATCATCTTCTTAAAGTTTTCCACCGTTGTATAATTATATGTCACGCCGTCGGTTTCACCTTTGCGTTTTTCTCTCGTTGTTGACGATACGGACAAAAATACGTCGTTATTTTCATTTGCAAGAAGTTCATTACAAATCGTTCCTTTGCCCGTTCCCGACGGTCCGGACATTACAAAAAGTACACCTCTACTCATCGCCTTTAACGCTCTCCTCTCCTGTATCACCGCTAAGTCTGCCTGATACCGTTTCCGTCTGCAAAGCCGACAGAACAATATGGTCGGAATCGGTTACTATAACGGCTCTTGTTCTTCTGCCGTATGTTGCGTTTATAAGATTACCCTTATCCTCCGCCTCACGAATTATACGTTTAATCGGTGCGGACTCTGGACTTACAACTGCCACAACACGTTCGGCATTAACCATATTTCCAAAGCCTATATTTATAAGTTTCATTATATCACCTGTTATTCAATATTTTGAATTTGCTCTCTTAATTTTTCAATTTCACCCTTTAGCGTTACAACGGTTTTGGCGATTTCAATATCACTTGCCTTTGAACCGATTGTATTTACTTCACGGTTAATTTCCTGAATTAAGAAATCAAGCTTTCTGCCTGCCGGCGAACCGCTGTTTATTATAGTGTCAAATTCTTCAAAGTGACTGCCAAGTCTTACCGTTTCCTCATTTACTGCCACTTTATCGGCATAAATTGCAACTTCGGTAAGTATTCTTGCTTCGTCTATTTCTTTACCGTCAAGAACTTCTTTAATCTTTTCGTAAAGTTTGTCACTGTATTCCTTAACAGTCTGCGGTGAACGCTCATCTACTTCCTTGACAAGTGTACGCATATAGTCAATTCGCTCGCACAAGTCCTTTTGTATTCTCTCACCCTCACGCTCACGCATTGCGATAAAGTCGCTAAGTGCGCCGTCAAGAACGGTTTTAACCGTATTCCACAGAGCCTCCTCATCTTCTTCAACTCTTTCGGTTGAGAAAATGTCCGGATTTGACGCAACGTTTGATACTGTTATATCGTCCTTTAATCCGAATTCATCTCTAAGTTGGTATAAAACATCTATGTAATTTTTTGCGATTTCCTTATTTAATGTAATCTGCTTGTCGGCAGTTTCGTAGTTCTCTACATTAAGGTATATATCAACCTTACCGCGAGTTATACTTGACGATACATACTTTCTGATTTTATCTTCCAAAAAGCCAAGATGTCTTTGCACTTTTATATTGTAATCCGAATATCTGTGATTTACCGATTTTATCTCCACAAGTATCTTTTTTCCTTCTGTTACGGCCTCTCGTCTGCCGTATCCGGTCATACTTTTCAGCATAGCACGTTCTCCCGTCTAATATATTATATAGGCATATTAACCCATTATTTTTTTATTATACCACAAGTTCTTGTATTTGAACAGTCTTATTTTAAATTTTTTTGAAAAATTCATTACAAAAATAACAGAAATGTATCCGTCAAGTTTGTTATTTCGACAAAAAAACAGACGAACTGTAAATTCAGCTCGTCTGTTTACCGACTTAATTATTTTTTGTTTTTATCGTACTTACAAATAAATCCGTTATATCAGCCGCACCTGTCGGAATTTCAGGTGTCACTATTGTATCGTCCTTTTCCGCATTTGACGATACTGTCATTTTAAGTGACATATCATCAGCATATCCGACTTCTATATTTGCGTCACTTGTTGATTTTGTTGCGTCCGTTTCGCTGTTTGCGGAAACATTAAACTTAAAATCATTTTTTAATTGATTATAGTCACTGTCCGATATATTGCTTATATTTTTCAAAATGTTAAGCATATCTTCTGATTTGATATTCATTTTTAGGCTGTAACCGCCGTTTTCAGTTTCTGTAACCGTTATATATTTATCCATCTGTTCATACATATCAAACATTGAAGCCAATGAAATAATAGTATCAATATCAGTATCGCCCTCTGTCTGATAAGCACTCTTTAATGTGTCCATAGCCTTTGCAGTATTTCCGCCGACAGCACTGTCCACTATATTTATTGTGGCAGTCGGCACACCGAGAGAAGTCAAGGCTTTGTTTAAATCAATACTGTACCATACATCACTCTTTACGATAAGTGCCAATGCCTTGATTTTTGCATTGTCCGAGCTTTGAGCAAGTTTTTCTATAACATCTGTTTTAAAGTAAACCTTATCATCCGCTACTACTGCGTTAAGTGTTGCATCATTTACACTGCTTTCATTCAATGAGCCGTTAAACTTCACATCCGCACCCGCAACATTATCTTTATTTTTGCCGTCAATACTTCCGTTTGCCGCAACACTGTATTTACTGTTGCCGTTATTCAAATCAAAACTCACATCAAATGCAGTATATTCCTTATTATATTTCGGTGTTTCCTTATTTAAAAGTTTTGAAATATTCGGTGCCGAGTTTTCAAATTCGTTAAAATAATCGTCAGCATCAAGGATTACAACTGTTTCCGTATTTCCGTCCCAGCCTACCTGCATACCGAATGCGTTACTCATAAAACGAATAGGAACAAGAGTTCTGTCATCAACAATAATCATAGGTGTGTCCATTTTAACGGTTGATTCACTTCCGTTATTGTCTACATATATTGTATCGTCCATAAGTGTAAACTTAATTGTTGTGTCACCCTTTTTAGCCGTTACAAGTCTGCTTGAATCATCATAATCAACGCTTGCGCCCATATTTTCAAGTGCCGCTCTGAACGGTATCATAACTCTGCCGTCAGTATTTACAGGCTTAACGTCATCATATTTTACAACCTTATCATTATATACAATATGTATTTCCGATTTATCACCGTACACGCTCGAAACTTCTTTTACTCTTTCCGCCGCACTTACCGAAAAGCACGGTACAACCATTGACGCCACAACTGCCGCCGCAATAATTTTCTTCATATTATTTTTCCTCACTTTCGTATAAAGCATTGCTTTGAGGTTATTATACCACCGCAAAATCGTTTTGGCAATATTTTTATTGTTTTTTTATATAAATATGGTATAATAAAAAATAATACATTTACACAGGAGGACATTATGGCATTTGACGCAGTAGCGGTTCGTTGTCTTGTCAAAGACCTTAAAGACAAGCTTATAAACAGCCGTATAGATAAAATACATCAGCCTGAAAAAGACGAAATTACAATAAATTTGAGAACAATGACGGATAATTTTAAACTTGTGCTTTCTGCAAGTCCTGCACATCCGCGTGTTCATTTCACAAACGTTTCAAAGAAAAATCCTATCAGCGCGCCTATGTTTTGTATGCTTTTGAGAAAGCATATCGGCAGCGGTAAAATTACGGATATTGAACAGATTGGCTTTGAACGTATTATAAAATTTTCGATAGAAAGTTATGATGAACTCGGCGACCTTACGACAAAATATCTTATAGTCGAAATTATGGGCAGACATTCAAATATTATTCTTACCAATCAAGATATGCGTATTCTTGACTGTATCAAACACATTGATTTTACGGTAAGTTCGGTACGTCAGCTGCTTCCCGGACTTGACTATGTTTCACCGCCTGTCCAGGATAAAACTGACCTTACGGAAATAAGCGAAACAGCAAACATAGATTTTTCATCACCGATACAGACCGCCGATAAAGCCATTCTTTCCGCAATAGCAGGTATCAGTCCGCTTACATCAAGAGAAATTGTATATCGTGCGTTCGGTCGCACAGACGTGAAGTGTTCCGAACTTACGGATAACGGCAGAAATAAACTTTTATACGAAACGGTTAAACTTGCCAAAGACGTTCAGCAAAACAATTTCAGCCCTTGTATGATTATAAATTCCGCCTCGGGCAAATTAATGGAATTCAGTGCCACGCCTATAACACAGTACGAATCACTTGCGGAAATTAAAGAATTTGACGACATAAGCGTACTTCTTGACACATTTTACAGAACTCGCGATATGCACGAGAGAATGCGTCAAAAGAGTGCCGACCTTGTGAAACTTCTTAACAATAATATAGAACGTGTTTCAAAAAAGCTCGGCATTTTAAATAAAACGCTTGCCGATTCGGAGAATAAAGATAAATATAAAATATACGGTGACTTGCTTATGGCAAATCTTTATAATATGAAAAACGGTCAGTCGAGCGTTGAAGTTATAGATTACTACAAAGAGGATTCGCCTACCGTAAAAATCCCGCTTTCGCCGCAGCTTTCACCGTCACAGAATGCACAGAAGTATTACAAGCGATATAACAAGGCGAAAAATGCTGAAATTGAGGCAGCAAAACAAATTGAAAACGCCAAAAATGACCTTGAATATCTAGAAAGCACACTTGCCGCTATCGAAACATCTGATACGGAATCAGACTTAAACGCAATTCGTGCGGAACTGATTGCCGAAGGCTATTTAAACAGAAAATTCAATCCGAAAAAGCAAAAACAAAATGCGTCAAAACCTATGCACTTTGTAAGTTCCGACGGTTTTGATATTTATGTGGGCAAGAATAATACCCAAAACGATTACCTTACATTAAAATTTGCAAATTCGTCTGATTTGTGGTTTCATACCAAAAATATTCACGGCTCGCATACAATCATAAAACTCGGACTTGATAAATACGTTCCGAAAACGACAATCACGGAGGCTGCCGAACTTGCGGCATACTATTCAAAAGGTCGTGATTCGTCACAAGTTCCCGTTGACTTTACGCAGATTAAAAATGTCAAAAAACCAAACGGTGCAAAACCCGGTATGGTGATATATGATTATTACAACACAATATATGTTACACCGAAAGAATTAAAGAACGAGTAATCAATAAACCGACCCCCAATTCGTTAGATTTTTGGTCTGACTTTTGGGGGGCGGTTCAAATGACTACTCGTTTTCGTTTATAAACTTTTGTATTTCTTCCATAAATTCTTTGCCGTATTTACGTTTTTTCATTTCGCCGACACCGGAGATATTCAAAAATTCGCTGTCCGTAACAGGACGTTTACGGCACATTTCACGAAGTGTAGAATCTTGAAATATAACATACGCAGGAACACTTGCCATAACGGCACGTCTGTTACGAAGTTTTTTAAGTCTTTCAAACAGTCTGTCTTCTTCAGACGTCAAAACGGTATCCTTCTTATGGGTATAAGAAACTTCCTTAATCAATTTCATCGAAAGTTCTTTACCGTTTAATATTTCCTTTGTTTTCAGTGTAGGCTGTACAGTCCTGTAATTCATTTCGTCAACTTCAAGATAGCCCTCTTGAATTAAATAATCAATAATATATCTTATCCTTTTAAGCGACATATCGCTCATAATTCCGTATGTAGAAATAGTATCAAGGTCAAGTCTTTTTATTTTGTCGAGCTTACTTCCGTAAAGTACCTCCGCCAAAAGCGTCTTACCGCAACTTCTCCCCTTTTTTCGTATTCTGTATACACATGACACTATTTTTTGTGCGTCAACGGTTATATCCGTTGTTTTAAAATTAGTATTGCAATTTCCGCAGTTGTCACAGTTAAGCGGCGGATTTTCGCCGAAATATTCGAGAATAAATGCTCTGAGGCACTCACTTGTAGTACAATAAAACGTCATCATTTTCAAGCGTTCAAAATCTTTCTCCATAATTTTGATACGCATTTGGTCTGATATTTCTGAGTTTTCATCCGGATTTTCGATAAAATATCTTGCGGTATTGACATCACGGGCACTGTAAAGCATAATACAGTCTGCATCACCGCCGTCACGTCCCGCTCTGCCCGCCTCTTGATAATAGCTTTCAATATTTTTCGGCATATTGTAATGCACAACAAGGTAAACGTTCGATTTATCTATACCCATACCGAATGCGTTCGTTGCAACCATTATTTCACATTGGTCGTATATAAAATCGTCTTGATTTTTCTGCCTTTCGTCATCATCAAGTCCTGCGTGATACCTTGTCGCATCATATCCGTTGTCATTAAGTCTTTCACACACTTCCTCAACCGTTTTTCTTGTCGAGCAATAAACTATCGCACTTTGATTTTTATGCCTGTCCAAAATATCACAAAGTGCCGTAAATTTATCTTTCGGTCTTTGCACTTCAAAATACAGATTTTCTCTGTTAAATCCCGTAACCTTAACATACGGATTGTTTAGTTTCAGAATACGAATTATATCTTCTCTCACATCGTCAGTCGCCGTTGCGGTAAAAGCGGCTATAATCGGTCTGTATGAAAGTTTTTTTATAAATTCTTCTATTTTCAAATATCCCGGTCTGAAATCGTGTCCCCACTGCGATACACAATGTGCTTCATCTATGGTTATCATAGAGATTTTCACTGTTTGCGCTACCCTTATAAATCCCTCAAGTTCAAGTCTTTCGGGTGCAACATATATTATTTTATACATACCCTTGTAAATATTGCTTACAACTTTATTTTGCTGTGCCAAAGTCAGCGAACTGTTTATGTATGCGGCGGCAACACCCGACTGAACAAGTGAATTTACTTGGTCAATCATAAGTGATATAAGCGGCGAAATTACAATCGTTATACCTTCCATCATCAGTGCCGGTACTTGGTAACACATTGATTTTCCCGCACCTGTCGGCATTATTCCGAGAATATCGTTTCCTTCTAATATATTATCTATAATCTCAGACTGTCCGTCACGAAACTTCCTGTGTCCGAAATATTTTTTAAGAACTTTTTCCTTTTTCATCAATATACTTCTTTCGTTTACATATGTTACTACTATTTTATCGAAAAAGATAATACATTGCAAGAGATATTTTTAAATAAAAAAATAGCAGACAAAACCATAATGATTTTGTCTGCCTTTTGTCATCTTTCTATGCTTTACTCCCATATTGCCGAATACGCGCGTTCACCGTGTTCACTGTCGTCAAGACCGACATTTTCACTGTTTTCATCAACACG
>OGDF01001041.1_pt1 | contig 42430 bp, 39 predicted proteins | sample 1570141 | NCBI WGS metagenome assembly OGDF01 (sample SAMEA4370581, study PRJEB24528) | human gut metagenome
ATTATACACTAGAAAAAAATAAAAATCAAGTGGAAAATATAAAATGGCTAAAAATAAGCACTGTTCATGTTTTTTACAAAACTAACTCTTGACAGTGGTGATAGATTTTTGTATAATTTTTTATGAGGTGATTTTGTGTTGAGGGTTAGTGGGCTGACTAAGTTTTTTGGTGATAAGTTGGCTGTTGATGATGTTTCATTTGAAGTTAAAGATGGAAAAATTTTGGGGCTATTGGGCAGAAATGGTGCTGGAAAATCTACCATTTTTAGATCTATTTTGGATATAATAACTCCTGATGCTGGTAATATTACGTATAATGGTGAAAAGATTAATAAAAAGGTTAGTGATGAGATTGGGTATTTACCAGAAGAGGGAAGTTTAATACTAACATATACAGTTTATGAGCAATTGTTATATTATGGTTCTTTAAAATCTATGAATGAAGGGGATATAAAGGATAAAGCATTCTATTGGCTAAAGAAATTTAAAATTTTAGAGTATATAAATATGAAAATAAAGGATTTATCGAAAGGAAATAGACAAAAAATACAATTTATAGTTGCTGTTTTACATGATCCAAAGTTAATTATTTTGGATGAACCTTTTTCTGGTCTAGATCCGCTTAGTGTTGAAGAATTAAAAAATATAATATTAGAATTAAAAAATGATGGGAAAAGTATAATATTTTCGTCGCATAGAATGGATCATGTTGAAATGCTTTGTGAAGACATATTGATAATTGATAAAGGAAAGACTTTAGTTTATGGAAATTTAGATGAGATAAAGAATCAATATACAGAAAAGGAAGTAAAGATAACTGGTGAAATTGGGAAATACACTTATGATATAATAAAAAATACTGAAGGCATAAAAGATATTAGAAGAGCTGAAGATAACAGTGTACTTGTTAAAGTTGAAAATAATGATATGATTCATAGACTTTTTAACCTTTTAAAGACGTCTTCTATTACTAGTTTTAGTACTAATGAGATAAGCTTGAATGATATATTTATTGATAAGGTAGGTAGCAAATATGAAGAATAATAAAGTCAAGAATTTAATTAAGTATACTGTCGAGAAAAATATAAAAAATAAATGGTTTATAGTACTAAATATAGTGTTTTTAATAGTTTCAATAGTAGCATTGAATTTTAATACAGTAAAAAACATATTTAAATCAAGTAATATTTCTGGCGAACAAAGCAAGTTTAAAATAGAATTAGTAGATGAGTCTGGTGTGGTTTACCAAAATTTATTAGATAGTGTGTTAACATTAGAAGATTCTTCGGGCGTTGAGCTTACTAGAAAAGATAAATTGGAATATGATGCTAAAAGTTTTGAAAAAAATAAAGTGATAGTTTATGTTGAAAACTCTGATAATGAATTGATTGCAAAAGTAATTTCAAAAGAAGGAATAGACACAAAATACTATAATGTAATTTATGATGCGATTTCTAATTCTAAAAATCAATTACTTATGAAAAAATATGGTATTGATAAAGAAAAAGTAGAAAATATCTTAAGTCAACCAAAGATAGAACGAATAATGACAAGTGTGGATAGTGAAAACGCAAATAGTAAGCAAATACTTCAGAATATGTCAAATTATGCGATTTTGCTTATTCTTATTATAGTTCTTGGTAAAATTGCTAATGATATATCTCAAGAAAAGGTTTCAAAGTCTATAGAATATGTTTTAACAAGTATTTCAGAAAAAGAATATCTGATTTCTAAAATTTTAAGTGTGAACTTAACTATTTTGATTCAGGTGATGTTTTCAATTGTATACTTTTTAATAGGACAATATATTAATTATTTATTAAATTCTATATTTAATGTTAATAGCATTAATATGGTAAGTAATATTTCAAGTAATGTTGATATGAATGTTATTTTATATGTATTTGTATTTTTGATATTTTTGATAATTACTGTTTTTATTCAATGTGCAATTCAAGCTGCATTATCATCAAAAACTACTAATATAACCGAGTCTGGAAATGCTACTATATTATTACTTACAATAAATATGATAATTTATACATTAGCAACCATTACAATAAATCCATTAAAAGAAACTAATATTTTAATAAATGTACTTTCATTTGTACCAATATTTTCTATGTATTTCATTCCTGCTTTAATGATTGTATCTAATGTGGGAGTAGTACATGTTTTATGTGCAATTTTAGTTAATATTTTGATGATTCCGGTAATTTTTAACTTTTGTGCTAAAATTTTTAAAAAAGGAATATTGGATTATAATGAAAAATCAAAAAAGAATAATGATTTAATATTAGATGTTGAAAGAACTGAAAATGAAAAAATTAAGAAGATTGAATTTTCAAAGTACGGTCATGTAATAGGTATGTCAGTTATAATTTTTGTAGTTACTACTATAGTAACTCAAATTGTATTTTTGATGTTTTCTAGTTCTTTATCAGCTAAGTTTAATGTTGGAATTACAGAATTAAATTTAATATTTAATATGATTAGTTTTGTTATATCACTTATTTTACCAACAATATTTATAAAAACACATGTTAGAAAAGAACAAAAGAAATGTAATCTAAAACAAAGTATAATATACTTTATTATGTGTGTGCCTATAATGGCAGTTATACAAATAATTCTAGGCATTGTTTTTGAAAAACTTGGATTAAATTATGATGTGATTGATAAGGCCAATTTATATAATTTCGATACCACATTTCAAAAAATACTTTCTTTTATTTATATAGCTGTATTACCAGCAATTTTTGAAGAATTTTACGTTAGGGGAGCAGTATTGTCCTTTTCTAAAAAATACGGTGAAGTTTTTGCGGTTATTGCTTCAGCACTGTTATTTGCTGCAATTCATATGAATATATCACAAGCAATTTTTGCTTTCTTAGCAGGAGTTATATTTGCAATGTTGACATTAAAAACTAATAGTATTGTTCCTAGTATGTTACTGCATTTTTTGAATAATGGTTATAGCGCATTTGAATTGATTTTTCATGAGAATAAGGTGGTACTTATGAGTATAAATCTGATTTATTTGCTTTTAATTATTGTAGGTATAATTGCAATTATTGTATTTTTGGTAAAAAGCCGAAAAACATTATGTAAACATGCTATAAAAATAAAAAATGACAAAGATATCATATTCATGTTTAAAGATTATACGTTAATACTTGCATGTATTCTTGTAATTGTCATGAGTATAGTTACACAGAAAATTTTGATAAGTTAACATAAGAATTGACTTTTGCTGTGTTTAATGATATAATTACAAGCGTAGTATATATAAAATTTCGAAAATGGAGGATATGGATATGGAAGCATTAGTAATGTTTTTGGTATTAGGTTTTTTGTTATATGTGATTGCAGATACAATAGGATTTTTTATTCGGGTTATCGTGCGTCTTGTAATTGCATTTTTTGTTATTATTTTTTTGATGATGGCATTGGGAATTTTTTAGAAATAAGAAAACACTGAATTTGTAGTTTAAGTTCAGTGTTTTCTTATTGCCTAAATTTTTATTATTTAATACATTTTTATTTTTTTACAAAACTAACTCGAGTGGTGGATGGATAAATTTGCTTTCCATATTTTATTTCGTGTGTTTTTTTTCTGAATTCTATTATTAGTATTGGTAGAAGTGATACAAATCCTACGAATATCCATTGACTGCCTTTTAGTTGTACTACATTAAAAATTTTTTGTAGGCAGGGGATGGTTACAACGCTTATTTGGAGTATAAATCCAAGTATAAATGCTCCTAGGATATATAAATTACTGAATAGTCCAATTGAAAATATGGAATTATCAGATCTTGTATTAAAGCTGTGCACTAGTTCTAACATGCTTAAACATATAAATGCCATGGTTCTTCCAATATCGATTCCAAAATTTTTTGTTCCAATGTAAAATGCAAATAGGGTTAAAAATCCTATCATTGTTCCTTCAAATATTATATCAAACCATAATCCGTCTGAAAATATTCCTTTTTTAGGATTTTTTGGCTTTTTATACATAGCATATTTGTCTATAGGTTCCATTCCAAGTGCAATTGCGGGTAGGGAATCTGTTACTAAATTTATCCATAATAAATGTATGGCAAGGAGTGGACTGTCAAAACCTAGTAGCAAACCAAAGAAAATGGTTATGATTTCACCTACATTTGTAGCTATTAAAAAATGTATAGCTTTTTTAATATTATCATATATATGTCTTCCTTCTTTTACAGCTTCAACAATTGTTACAAAGTTATCATCGGTCAAAATCATATCTGAGGCTTCTTTTGCAACATCAGTGCCATTTTTTCCCATGGATATACCTATATCTGCATTTTTTAGGGCAGGTGCATCATTTACACCATCACCAGTCATTGCTACGACACAACCTCTTTTTTTGAAAGCATTTACAATTCTTACTTTATGTTCGGGTGATACTCTTGCAAAAACTGAATATTTCATTATATTTTGTTCTAGTGTATGTTGTGGCATTTTATCTAATTCACTACCACTTATTGCTAAATCATCACTGGATAAAATTCCTAAATTTTTTGCTATAGCCACAGCTGTTAGTATATGATCGCCTGTTATCATAACTGTCTTTATTCCTGCTTTTTTACAAGTTAATATTGATTCAAATACTCCAGGTCTTGGTGGATCTATCATTCCTATAAATCCAACAAAAGTTAAGTCATTTTCAATAGAGTTACTAGTAATTGATTTTGGAAGAACTGAAATATCCTTGTATGCTACTGCTAGTACTCTAAGTGCTTCATTTGCCATTTTTTCATTTTGTTTTAAAAGTTGATTTTGTTTAGAAATTGTAAGTAGAGATACTATTTGGTTATCAAAATAGTTTTGACATTTTTTTATAATTACATCTGGCGCTCCTTTAGTTATTACTCTGTATCCTGTTTTAGTTTTATGTATTGTTGTCATCATCTTTCTTGTAGAGTCAAAAGGAATTTCATTAATTCTTGTTTTGATAGTTTGATATGAATTGTTTTTTATTGCAGCTTCAACTATAGCAACTTCTGTTGGATCACCAGTAACTTCACTTTTTTTTATAGTTGATGTAACTATAGAGTCATTACACATACTTCCAAGCTCTAATGCAAATTTCAAGTTTGTAGAATTTTTTGAAAATGTACCATTTAATCCACAAATGGATACAACTTGCATTTTATTTTGGGTTAATGTTCCAGTTTTATCAGAGCATATAACATTACTGCTTCCAAGAGTTTCAACAGCTGGTAATTTTCTAATAATCGCATTTTTTTTAGCCATTTTTGTAACTCCAATGGATAGCATTATTGTAACAATTGCTGGTAAACCTTCTGGAATTGCAGCTACTGCTAAACCAATTGATGTCATAAATATTTCAGTAAAGCTTATATTTTTGATAAGCCCAATTATAAATATGGTAATGCAAATTAGAATGCAAATTATTCCTAATTTTTTTCCAACGTCTGAAAGTTTCTTTTGAAGTGGCGTTTCGTTTGATTGACTATCAATTATCATATGTGCTATTTTTCCTACTTTTGCCATCATTCCAGTTTCAGTTACTATTGCATTTGCACGTCCATTTGTGATTATTGTAGAGGAAAATATCATATTTATCATATCAGATGTTGGTACATTTGAAGCTAATTTAACATTTGAATCTTTTAATATGGAATTTGACTCGCCAGTAAGAGCTGACTCTTCAACTTTTAAGTTATATGACTCTATGAGTCTAGCGTCCGCTGGAACTAAATTGCCAGATTCAAGAGAAATAATGTCTCCAGGAACCAGTTCAATAGATGGAATAAAGCTCCATTTTCCATCTCTTAGTACTTTAGCGTTAGACGATGAGAGCTTTTTTAGTGCTTCTAGTGATTTTTCAGCTTTGCTTTGTTGAATTAAACCCATTATAGCGTTGAAAAATACAATAACTATTATAATTATTGAATCCATATAGTCATTTGTTCCTTGGATGTAGGAAAGAGCTGCCGATATTACTGCTGATATTAAAAGTATTATTATCATAAAATCTTTAAATTCATTTAAAAATTTTACTATGATGTTATTTTTTTTCTTTTCGTTTATTTTGTTGTATCCAAATTTTTTTAGTCTAGCATTTGCTTCTTTTGTACTTAGTCCTTTTGAAATATTTGTATTTAGTCTTTTTTCTGTTTCTGTAGAAGAAAAAGTATGCCACATAAAATTCACTCCTTTGTACAAGTTTATCATAATAAATGTATATGAGGTAAACAGCAAAATATGATATGAAATTTTATTGTAATAAAAAAGTAATATAAAAGAAATACAATTATATAAATTATATGATATAATTTATGTGTATGAGGTGTTGCTTGTGAATAAGAGAACAGGTATGAGTGCCGTTTCTTTTTTAGCACTTGCAATTGGAATTATTGTAATTATAGTTTGTGTTATTTTGATAACTAAAAGTAGCATAGAAGCAGGTGCAGTTGAGGAAAACAAATTTAAATCAGATTTAGAATCATTTGATTATGATCTTGGAATATATTTGGCAAGATTTTCTACTAGTCGACCAGGTGCAGATTTTAACAAAGATGGATTTTACGCTGATGTTAATAGTATCACGTATAATGGTGATAAAGTTGACGGAACTATATATGACATTTTGACTAGGTTGAAAAAGAGCTCAGCTAAAAAATACATAAAAATATCAAAAGGTAAGATAGACATTACATCAATAACTGATGAAGATAAGTGTAAGTGGGCAAAAGAAGTTTTAGGAAATAATTTAGTTAGTCTTGAAACAATAAGGGCTGAAGATGAAGAAAAAAAGAAAGAAGAAGAGGCAAAAATTGATAGACGAAATTTAGGTGAAGGGACATCTGATAAGTTGCTAGCAAAGGAAAAGAAGATCCCCTATGTTCCACTATATTTTAATTATTTGGAAGGAACAACGATAGATAATGGATATATAATCTTTGATTCTAGAGGTAATGAGTATGTTTGGATTCCAGTAAATGATTTTTATGATTATAGTGGTTATGATGATAAAAAATCTAAAATTTTTGAGAGTATAAAAAATTATGGTGGATTTTATGTTGCAAGGTATGAAACATCTATTGAAGGAACAAAAGCAGTTAGTAAACCAAACAGAAAGCCTAAGAACAATATATGTTTTTTATTAGGCAATGAATCGGCTATTAATTTTGCTTCTAATGTGGCAAGCAATAATGAATATAATGATTTTTCGTCATATTTATTATATAAGGAACAATGGGAGGAAATTTCAAAATTTGTAGGAAAAGAAAGTGAGAAAAATAGTTCTAAGTGGGGAAATTACCTTAATACTTCATTTGAAATAAAAAATCTTAAAGCATTAGCAAGTGAAGACGATGGAAAAGTGTATACTGTACAAAACTCTAAACTAACAAATAGAGCATCACTATATACTACAGGGGCGTACAGTTTAAATTGTATAAAAGAAATATATGACCTTGCTGGAAATCTAGGTGAATTTGTAATAGATAGTGAAAATGATTTAGTAGCTGTTGCAGGAGGAGATTATAAATCTTTTACTGGTTCGCAGTCTATTAACACATTAAATTATGTTGAAAAAAATAAAGCATATGCAAATGTTGGCTTTAGATTTTCACTTTACGTCATAGAACAGTAAATTTTAGGAGGAAACACATGGTTAAAAAATATGGTATATCTATGATAGCTTTAGTTATTACGGTAATCGTGATTTTGATATTGACTACTACTGTAATTATTAATATATCAAACAATAATTCTATTAATGCGGCAAGTCAAGCTACTTTTGAAACAGATATAGCTTCTTTTCAGTCAAAATTGGATATTTATTTAAATGATATTAGCATGCAAACGGCAGGAGTATTTGAAAAGGAATATTTTAGTGCTAATAAAACTAGTATGAGTTATACTGGTGATGGGGATTTTTCAACATCTGGTAAGACTATGTATGATATTTTCCCAAGTATGAAAGGAACTATATATGAAAAATTTTTGTCTGTAAAGCAAGGAGAACTAGCATATGATGAAACAAAGATGAATAAGCAACAAAAGAAATGGATAAAAAATATATTAAATAATAGATAAAAAATAGCTCCATGTGAAATACGTGTATTTCTATGTGGAGCTATTTTTGTGAAAATTTTGTGAAATTTTTACTTTGTATAATGCAAAAAATACTTTTTACAAAACTAACTCTGTTGCAATTGGACAGTTTTTGTTGTATTATATGTGTGATGATGGTTTTGTGGGGTGTTTTGTTTGGTTGGAAGAGTTACTGAAATTTTGTTGGATAAATACATTGTTGATATGAATGATGAGAGGATAGAAGCTCGTGTTAGAGGTAATGTTAAGAAAAAATCTGGGGTGATTGTTGGTGATTTTGTTGAACTTGAGAGGATTGGAAATGAATTTTTAATTAATAAAGTAAATCCTAGGAAAAATAGTGTTATAAGGCCACCTGTTGCAAATATTGATCAGATGATAATTGTAATTTCTGCTAATAATCCTATGCCAGATTATACTTTACTTGATATGCAGTTGGCTTTTTGCTTCTCAAATGAGATAAATCCAGTTATATGTGTAAATAAAATAGATATTGACGATGGAAGTGTGGAGTATATAAAGAATGTATATGAAAAATTAAAAATAAAAGTAGAGTATGTGAGTGCAAAAAATATGCTAAACTTAGAATCATTAATTGCAGATTTGAATGGAAAAATATCTGCCTTTTCTGGAAATTCTGGTGTGGGAAAATCAAGTATTATAAAATCTATTTTAAAAAATGAAGATATACTTATAGGTGATATTGCAAATAAAACAAATAGAGGAAAACATACAACAAAGTATGTTAAGTTATACAAACTAAATGAAGGAAGTTATATATTTGATACACCTGGATTTTCAAGCTATGAGCTGTATAATATAGAACATAAAAAATTAAAAGAATACTATCCTGAATTTTTTGATCATATTTGCGAATATGATGATTGCAGACATGTTATAGAAAGTGAAAAGGTTTGCAATGTGAAATCTGCTGTTAAAAGTGGTAAAATTGATAAAGGAAGGTATGAAAGATATGTATATATTTATAACAAGTTAAAAGAAAACTATGACAGAAGATATAAGTGAGGTGAAAGTAGTGAAGAATGTGTCTATATCTATTTTAGATGCAAAAGAATTAACAAATTTACTTAGTTTTGTAAATAAGTTTGAAGGAAAATTTAATTATTCTATTCATATTGATGTTATGGATAATAAATTTGTATCAAATACTGGAGTAGATATCAGTGATATAAATATAGTTAAAAAATATGGATTTTACACTGATGTACACCTTATGGTAGAAAGACCAATAGAAGATGAATATTTAGAAAAAGCACTAGAGTATGGAGCAGATAGTATAACTATTCATTATGAAATACCAAATTTTTCTAGAGTTCTAAATTATTTGTATGAAGTAAAAAAAAGCAAGAATATTAGAATAGGTGTTAGTGTAAAACCTAATACAAGTGTAGAAAAATTAAAAGAGTTTAATGAAAAATTTGATATGCTTTTAATTATGAGTGTTGAACCTGGTCTTGGCGGTCAAAGTTTTATTGAAAATACGTATGAAAAAGTAGAATGTGCAAGAAAAATATTTAAAGAAAAAATTATTCAAATTGATGGTGGTGTAAATTTTAAAGTACTATCAAAAGCACTAGAATATGATATTAATAGTTATGTAATTGGGTCATATATAACAAAGTCTAAGGATTATATATGTACATTAAATAGCATTGAAATTTTGCATGAAATACTAAATTTGCCAAAGGTAAAAGATGTGAAATTTAAAGATGAACGTTTACATATAAAAAATGGTGAGTATGCTTTAAATGATATGTATATTGGAATTTCCAATACTGCTTTAAGAAAATTTGCTTATCAAAAATATAAATCTATTAGCTTAGAGGAATTAGTACCATTTTTAAATTCGGTGTACCATGATTTGAGGTATTTTGCTTTGGTGTGTCTTTCATATATGGCTAAGTTTTATAATGAACATGAAAAGCTAGAAAGTTTAGTTATTTTTTTAAAATTAAACATGCAAAATATTGATAATCTTGAGCTTACTGATATAGCAGGTGAAAGTATAATTGGTGAAATTTTACTTAAAAGTAGTAATAGACAGAGTATACTAGAAAAATTTTTAGATTGTAAAGCTTTTTGTATAAAGGACACTGAGGAATATGCTAAAAATCATAAAGATGTAGACATTAGCAAAATAAATGAGTATTTTGATACTGACAGGGTGTGGGAACGTAGACTTGGAATTATTTCTTTAACTAGACTTGTTGAAGAGGATTATGATTTTTGCATTCTTTGTATAAAGAAAGTAATGTATGATAAAAGACTTATTATACAAAAAGCTACTGGAATAGTAATTGAAAAGTTATATCAAAAAAATCCAAAGGATACGTTTAAATTTTTACTAGATGCAAATAATTTTGAACAAATTCCAAGCATAGTTATGTCTTATGCTTATGTTAGTATGAATGATGAAGAAAGAGAAATTATAAGAAGAGGAGAAAAAGGCAATGTATGATATTATTATAAAAAATGGTTATGTTATTAATATGATAGATAAAAATCCTAAAATAGTTGATTTGTTTATAGAAAATGGAAAAATAGTAAAGATTGGAAAAGCTGAAGATGAGAAAGCAAAAAAAATTATTGATGCAACTAATATGGCAGTTTTGCCTGGACTTATAAATTGCCATAATCATGCAGCGATGACTATTTTTAGAGGATATAGTGATGATACCGAACTTATGAATTGGCTAAAAAATAAAATATGGCCAATTGAAGATAGACTGCAATCAAATGATATATATAATGCGAGTAAACTTGCCTGTATTGAAATGCTAAAATCTGGCACAACTACATTTAATGATATGTACTTTTTTATGGAAGATGTAGCTAAAGCTGCAAAAGAAACAAATATTAGAGCTATGCTTGGCAGATGCGTGATGGATGTAAAAAATAGTGATGATATAAGGTTAGCTGAGGCAAGACGTCTTTATGAGAAATATAATGATACTGAAAAAGGAAAAATTAAAGTAAATATTGCACCACATGCACTTTATACTTGTAATAAAGAGGCAATAGAGGAGTGTATAAAATTGTGTCAAGAACTTGATGTGCCAATGCATATACATTTGGATGAAACAAAAACTGAACATGACCAAATCTTGAAAACGTATGGAATGACTCCAACTAAATTATTAGAAAAATACGGAGCTTTTGAAAAGTGTAAACTAATATTGGCACATTGTGTTTGGGTAACTGATGAAGATATGCAAATAATAAAAAAATATAATGCTAGTGTTGTGCATAATCCTGTTAGTAACTGTAAATTAGCCTCAGGAATTGCAAATATAAATAAAATGTTGGAACTTGGAATTAACGTTTCACTTGGAACAGATGGAGCAGGCAGTACTAATACGCTTGACATGTTTGAAGAAATGAGACTTTGTAATTATTTACAAAAGGTAAGCACGTTAGATTCAACATCAATAGATGCTTATGAAGTACTAAAAATGGCAACGATAAATGGTGCAAAGACACTTGGAATGGAAAAAGAAATAGGAAGTATCGAAGTTGGAAAAAAAGCCGATATAATCTTAGTAGATATGTCAAAGTCACATCAAAATCCTTTGCATGATGTTATATCAAATTTAGTATACACAACTACAGGAGCTGATGTATTAACAACAATAGTAGATGGAAATATAGTAATGGAAAACAGAAAAATAAATAATGTAGACGAGAAAGAAACAATAAAAAAATGCAATGATATTTTACCGCTTTATTTTTAGAGTTAGTTTTGTAAAAAATCAATTTTTGATTTTAAAAGAATTAATTGCAAAAATAAATGAATAATTTTGTTATAAATAAAAAGAAAAAATTATATTTATTTGATTTTTTGCGTTATTATGGTATAATTTTATTGTATGAGGTGATAAATAAATGGAGAAATTAAGAGTAGTTTATAGTAAGTCAAAAGAGGCAATATTTTTATCACACTTAGACTTAGTTAGAATATTTTCACAGAGTCTGCAAAGGGCTAGCATTTCAGTTGTGTATTCAAATGGATTTAATCCAAAGCCAGAATTAACATTTGCTCATCCACTATCAGTAGGGGTTGAGAGTACTGGGGAGATTGTTGAAATAATGCTAAAAGAATATGTTGAGATACCTTATTTTATAAAACAAATAAATCAAGTGTTACCAGCCGGTATAACTGTACTTGCAGCAGAATATGTAGATGTTAGTGAAAAAAATATTATGTCTAGAGTATATGCTGCTACATATCTAATTACTTTGGTATATGATACTCAAAAGTTAAAAGATAAAACTAAAAAAGAAATTGAGAATATAAAAAAATCATACCAAATAAGAATGGAAAAATTTTTAGATCAACGAAATATAATGGTATTAAAGAAATCTAAGGAGAGAATGGAGAGAATAGATATAAAAACTCAAATAATAAATTATGAATTTACTTTAGATGGAAGTTTGGAAATAACTGTTTCTACTGGATCTAAAAACAATTTAAAACCAGATTTTATTATGTCTGGCTATAGAGAATATATAGCCGAAGACATTGAATATGAGATAAAAAGGACAAAAATTTTGTATGTTTAATTTTTAAAGAAATTTCCAAATTATTGTAAACAATCTATTGACTTTAAAATTAACTTATGTAATAATATAGGTATACGTTTAAGGAAGGCGGTGTACAGACATGCAAATAACAGACGTTAGAGTAAAAAAGATAGATTCTCAAAACAAAATGAAAGCTATAGCTTCAATAACAATTGATGAAGTATTTGTTATACATGATATCAAAGTTCTTGAAAGTGAAAAAGGTTTATTTATAGCAATGCCTAGCAAAAAAACTCCAGACGGAAAATTCAAAGATATTGCTCATCCAATAAACACTGAGACTAGAGAATTAATTCAAAACGCAATTATACAAAAGTATAATGAGGCTGAGTAATTTAATTTAAAATTGAAATTAACAAAGAGGGTTTTTATACCCTCTTTTGCATGTCTGGGGAGAATTTTATGCCATATCCTACTGAAGATGTTAGAAAGATAGTATCGAAGATACCATATGATCCTGGAATCTATATGATGAGGGATGAAAATGACCATATAATATATGTTGGAAAAGCTATTTCATTAAGAAAAAGAGTGAGGCAGTATTTTCAAAATACGCCAAAGTCTCCACGTATTACAAAAATGGCTACACTTGTTAGAAATATAACGTATATAGTGACAAAAAATGAAGTTGAAGCTTTAGCACTTGAGTGTAATTATATTAAAGAAAATAGGCCAAAATTTAATGTAATGCTAAAAGATGATAAAACTTATCCGTACATAAAAATAACTGTTAAGGATAAGTATCCTTTAATATATGTAACTAGGAAAATGAAGAAAGATGGTTCTATGTATTTTGGACCGTATACTGATGTTGGCGCAATGAGGCATGCTTTAGCTACTATAAAGCAAATATTTCCGTTAAAAAGATGTAAACTAAATTTAGAAAAATCAAAACCGAAGTCACCGTGTTTATATTATCACATTGGTAAATGTATGGGACCATGTATTAATGATGTAAGTTTAGAGTTGTACAAGAAAATGATACAACAAGTGATATTGTTTTTAGAGGGAAAAAATGATGAAATAAAACAAATATTAGAAAAACAAATAGATGAGTGTATTTTAACGTTAGAATTTGAAAAAGCGCAGGTACTAAAAAATAGAATAGATGATATTGATAAACTTAAAGAGAAGCAGTTGGTATCAAATTTGTCTGAAAATAGCACTGATATTTTTGGATATGTTTTTAATGGTTCAACACTTTATATACAAGTATTTAAAATTAGAAACTATAAAGTAGTTTTACATGATAATGTTCAAGTAAACGAATTAAGAAAAGAAGAAATTGATGATACTTTGGTTCAAATAGTTTCAGGTTATTACATCGAAAATAAAGATATGCCAAAGAAGGTTTACATACTTCTAAATGATGATAAAATAAATTTGATAAACGATTTTTTTAAATTGAAAAATATAAGTATTACTTCATATTGTCCACAACGTGGTGAAAAAATGAACTTAATAAAAATGGTTGAAAATAACATTAATATAAATATTGAGGATCAAAAAAACAATGTAGTAGATGATTTAGCAGAGGTACTAGAAATAAAGGGTGGCTTAAATTCCATTGAGTGCTACGATATCTCAAATTTAAGAAATGAATATATTGTTGGATGTATGATTAGATTTGAAGATGGAAAGCTAAACAAAAAAATGTATAGAAAATTTAGAATAAAGTCTACGTTAACGCAGGATGATCCAAAGTGTATGTATGAAGTGTTAACTAGAAGAATAAAACATAAAATTGAGTGGCCATTACCAGATGTTATACTAATTGATGGCGGAAAAAATCAGCTTAATATGGTAAAAAAAGCATTTGATGATTTGGAAGAAAGTGCTAACATATATGGAATGGTAAAAAACGATAAGCATAGAACTAGAGCAATAATTGATCTTGATGGAAATGAATATGACATATCTGACAAAAAAAATGTATTTAATTTTTTGACATTTTTACAAGATGAAATTCACAGATTTACAATTGCTTATCATAGGAGTTTGCGTGACAAGGTTAAACTTTCAAGTGGGAAAGTTTATAAGAAAGGTGGAAAATGATAGGTATGTATAGTGATAGAAGAATGGAAAAGATTGTAAGAGCATTAGAATATGTAAAATCTGGTAAACTAGGGCTTACAAAAATAGTGGAAGGTCAATTTGTGGAGTGTATTGAAGCATATCCGTTTAAGTCTGGGTTTTTAGTGTTAATAACTACTGAAGACACAAGAAAGCTTTCATACAAGTTTAGGAAAATTTTGTTATATGTAAATGAACAGGCTAATTTTAGTATACTTGCTGAATGTGAAATAAAAAATGAACTTGCAATTGATACATGTGTAACTCAAGATTTAATAGATGCAAATGTAGAATATGAAGTATTAGTTAATGCGTCAAAAAGTAAAATATTTGGAAAAAATAAAGCAAAAAAGTTAAATGATAAGATTGAAAGCTGTAGCAAAATTGCTACTTTAGCTATAGAAAAAATAAATGAAAAATATTTGGTGAAAAGTTAAATCTTTTTTATGTCTTTTGTTATTAATCTATAAAAACTGCAAATAATAATTGTGGGAGATGATTAAATGGAAGATTCAAAAAAAGGTTCACAAAAAATTAAGTGTGGAGTTACTGATTGCGTGCATAACTGCATTGATGATTGTACATGTAGGCTTGATAGTATAAAAATTAATGTATCAGATGATAAGTCAAAAGCATGTTGTACAGATGAAACTTGTTGTAAATCGTATGATTATGCAGGTGATTTGAATCAAGTCGAAATTACTGGTAGGGATTAGAAAAAAGAGCAAATTAGATTTTTATCTAATTTGCTTTTTGCAATTTTTTTATTATGACGGTGTAAAATTTTTGTAAAGTAGATTTTTTATAAAACTAACTCAGGAAATGTGGTTACAAAAAGTACAAATGTGTGGTATAATATATTTGTATTTTTTAGGAGGGGGTTACTATACAAAAAGAATTTGATTTTGGTATGGATGTTCAGTATTTAAAAGGCGTTGGACCTAAGATGTCTGAACTTTTAAAAAAAATTGGGATTAGTAATATTAAAGATTTAATTGAATATTATCCAAGAACTTATGAAGATAGGACGAAACTTTGCAAAATATCAGAACTTATAGTTGGAGATAATTGTCTTTTTATAGCTAGGGTTTCTTCTTCTATGTCTGTTAAAAGAATAAAAAAAAATTTAGCAATTTATTCATGCTTTGTTTCTGATGAAACTGGAGTTTGTAAATTGACTTGGTTTAATCAGTCATATATTAGAGAAAAAATACATGAAGGTGCTACTTATCTTTTCTTTGGAAAGCCAGAGTGGAACAATGGAGGAAAGAATGTTGATTCAGCAATTGTTTATAACTTAGATGATATAGAGAAAGTTCAAGGAGTGTATCCTATATATAATTTAACTGCAGGAGTAACGCAAAATTATATTTTTAAACTTATGAATTTAGTATTTAGTAATAAACCGTCTATTGTAGAATTTTATGATGAAAGTTTTAGAAAAAAATATGGATTATGTGAGATTAATTATGCCATGGAAAAGATTCATTTTCCAAAAAGTTTTAGAGATGTATCACTTGCACGTAATCGTATTATATTTGATGAGCTTTTTTTATTACAGCTGGCACTTTTAAGTAGAAAAAATAGTATGATACGTACTGAAAAAAGTACTAAATTTTTTAATGTTGATATAACTGAGTTTACTAATTTATTACCATTTGAACTTACAAATGCTCAAAAAAGAGTAATTGACGAAATTGCTAAGGATATGTATTCTTCAAAAATTATGAATAGATTAGTTCAAGGAGATGTTGGAAGTGGAAAAACCATGATTGCAGCAGTTGCTATGTATATTGCAGTGAAAAATGGTTATCAATCCACAATAATGGCACCAACTACTATACTTGCTAATCAGCATTATGATGAATTAAATAAATATTTTTCTAAACTTAATATTAATGTTGAGATTATAACTTCTAGCACTACAAAGAAAAAGAAAGAAAATATAATTTCAAGATTAAAATCGCATGAAATTGATATACTTGTTGGTACTCATTCTTTAATTGAAGACAATATTGAATTTGAAAATTTAGGCTTGGTTATAACAGATGAACAACATAGATTTGGTGTAAATCAAAGATTAAAATTGACCAACAAAGGAAAAAGTGTTGAAACATTAGTAATGACTGCAACGCCAATTCCAAGAACTATGTCAATAGTACTTTACGGTGATCTGGATTTATCTATAGTAGATGAAATGCCCGCTGGTAGAAAACCTATAAAAACATATGTTGTAAATGATGCTTTAGAGGAAAGGGTAAATACTTTTTTGAAAAAACAAATTAATGAAGGAAGGCAAATCTATGTTGTTTGCCCACTCGTTGAAGATAATGAAACTTTGGATTTAAAATCGGTTGAAATGCTTTATCAAAAATATAAAAATGAAGATTTTAAAGAGTATAATGTTGAATTTTTACATGGTAAAATGAAAAATAAAGAAAAAGATGAAATCATGCAGAGATTTAAAAATAATGAAGTTAATATACTTATTTCTACAACTGTAATTGAGGTTGGAATAAGTGTCAGTAATGCTACAGTTATGGTAATAGAAAATGCTGATAGATTTGGTCTTGCAGCATTGCATCAATTAAGAGGAAGAGTTGGAAGAGGAATACATCAATCATTTTGTATACTAAAAAGTAATAATAAATCTGTAAATTCAAGGCAAAGATTAAAAATTATGGAAAAAAGTAATAATGGTTTTGAAATAGCACAAAAAGATTTAGAAATAAGAGGTCCTGGTGACTATTTTGGAATAAGGCAATCTGGACTACCAGAATTTAAACTGGCAAATTTGCTTACTGATATAGATATTCTTAATAAAACACAAGAAGCAGCAAAAGAGGTAATTTTAAACGATCCAACTTTATCTAAACATCCAAAATTAAAATATATATTAGAAGATAAATATAAAGAGCAATTGTTTGTAAAAACAACTTAAAATGTATTATGTATATATGATAAGATGTTTGGATAGTACGATATATACTGGAATCACTACTGATTTATCAAGAAGGATAAAAGAACATATAACTATGAGTAGAAAATGTGCTAAGTACACTAGATCACATGTTGCAATAAAAGTAGAAAAGGCTTGGAAAACTGACACAAAAAGTCTGGCTTCAAAGCTTGAATATTACATAAAAAAGTTAAGTAGGTGCGATAAAGAAAAATTGATATTAGGTGATATTTCTGGTATTGGATTTTTATGTAAAAATATTGAGGTTGAAAAGTATACTTTGATGGAAAAAATTATTATTTAGTAGTTAAGTAGGGCATGTAGCATTAAAAAATATGTTAAAATTAAACGTGGTTATTGCTTGATTTATCATTGAATTTATGATAAACTTAGTTTGGATTTTGGGGAGGAATACTAATGGAAATTAATGAAGAAAAAAGATTAAAATTTATGGAAAATGCAGGTAAGAGAGTAAATAAGGTAATGCATGATATTCAAATTTTAGAGCCAATGGCAAGAAGTAATGTATATGATTTTACAAAAAGTGATGTAGAAGAGATGTTTTGTGCTATGCAAGAGGCACTAGATTCAGCAAGAGCAGAGTATGAAAAGAAATTTGAAGAAAAAACAAAGTCTGAAAGAAAGGTATTTTCTTTTGGAAATATGCAAAATGATGTGAGTTTAGAAGAGCAAAATCAAATTGAAAATGAATTGTCACAAGCATTAGAAAATGAAATTAATTAAATATTAAATTAAAAAGAGGCACAAAAAAAATCATTGAATATACATGAGTATTTTCAATGATTTTTTTGTATCAAATATGGTATTAATCTTTATAATGAACTTAAAAGTTCGCCAGATATAACGTAACCAATTAGAAAAAAAATACAGATTGCAAATGCAATAAGACAAGTTGTAAATAGACTAGCTGCAAAGGCACCGCTATAATCTAGTTTTTCTTGTTTTTCTTCTAAGGTGATTGAAGTTTGGACATTGTCATTTGAGTTGATAGTATTATTTATTTCATTTGAACTATTGTTTGATTGTTCTTTTTTTAACTTACTAGTTATTTTTTTTATTTGGTATCTTATACTAGATATAATTTTAGATATGTTTATATTTGCACTAAAATAAGTAAGTGATTGAACAATTACACCAAATATAAAAGAGGTAAGCAAACATGCAGTCAAAATTAAAATATCATTAGCATCAACCTCAGCACCTATTAATATATTTAAAGCTATGTCTATAACAGGTATGTTCCATACATATATTAATAAATAAAATAATACTATGGCAATACAACACCAAAGAAGCATCGTAAGCATTGTAGGAAAAAACAATCTTTTTTCCTCAAAACTATATCTTGTAGTTAAATAAAGTGAAAACCTAATTAAACTTGAAAATATAGTATATAATAGCAAAAAAATAAGTAGTGCTATTAAAAAAAAGAGAAATTTCATAAATTCACATCCTATACATTATTTTATTTTAGTTAGTAATAGTAACTTTTCTTTTACAGTTTTATAAAAATTTTTCATATGTTTATTTTTTTCTTTTTTATCTGTTAAGTTCTTTTTTAATTTATAATTTTTAATTATCTCTTTATATAGCATTTCGATTTTGTCAGCGAAAACTTCAGAAGAATACATCTTTGCTGTTTCTAGTCCATTTTCTTTAAGTTTGTCAGATAATTTTGTATTATTTAAAACATTTAATATATTTTTAGAAAATTCAGAGTTTTTTCTAACAAGGATGCCATTTTTATTATGGGTTATAAACTCTGTCAAATTTGGCGCATACTTAGCAACGATAGGAACTCCAGATGCCATAGCTTCAATAAATGTAAGACCTTGTGTTTCAGTGACTGATGCATTTACAAAAACATCGCCAAGATTATAATACATTGGAACATCTGTCCATGGAACTTTTCCAGTAAATATTACATTGTCAAGTATATTTAATTTTTTTGCTTGTTCTTCGAGTGGTGCTCTTGAAGGCCCATCGCCAACAAGTAAAAATTTAACGTTTGGCATATTTTTTATAATTTCGGGCATATTGTCCATAATAATATCTATACTTTTTTCTTCACCCATTCTTCCAATAAAAAGAATTACTTTGTCATTTGGCTTTATTCCTAATTTTTCTTTTAAAATCATTCTAGATTCATTCGAAAAGTTTTCACTTTTAAATGGGGAAATGTCGATCCCAGTAGGAATTATATATATAGGTTTGTTTTTTACCTTACATTTGTATTTTAGATATTTTTCAGTTTTCTTAGAAGGTGAAATTACACATTCTGCTTTTCTGACAAATGCCTTTGAAAAATTTCTAACTAATCTTTTGGAATAAATTTTTCTACCAGATTTTATTGGCATAATATAGTGTATATAATCTTCCCACATTGTATGATAAGTATGAATAAATGGAATACCAAACTTTCTTGAAATTATTTTACCAAAGTGCCCTATTCCAAACTCAGATTGTGTGTGGACTATATCAAGTCCAACTTCTTTTATTTCTTTTGCTGCTTCTCTGGAATAAAATCCTGCAATCCTATTTTTATATTGTTTTGCAATAGGAAGTGGAACACTTTTTAGCATAATCAAGTTTTCACTAGGATTAGTTTTTTCAGATTTTGAAGGAGCATATATATATACTTCATGTCCTCTTTTTTTTAGTTCTTTTTCTAACATATTAATAGATGTAACAACGCCACTTACTGTTGGGTTGTATGTATCAGTAAATATACCTATTTTCATAAAATTACAACTCCTCGTATGTACTTTAGTACATAATTTATGCAATAATACAATTATATAGTAAATATAATTAAAAGTCAATGTTTTTAATTAAAAGTAAAATTAAATTTTATGTAAAATATGCATGCTATAAATTAGGTATATTATAGCTAGGATACGTAATGGTACAGATTCATCTTTAAATATGAAATTAGTTTGCAATATACTAGTACTAATAAATATTATGCAAAAAAGTATTAATAAAATTTTGGTATATTAATTTTGTATTTTAAACATAATAATTCAAATGATGCAATAATAAAGCATGCATTGTGATAAAAATGTGAAAAAATGGTGAAAGTTTAAGTTGTAACATAAGCTATATAACTTTTTACAAAACTAACTCTGAAGGATGGATTGACAAAAAGCTACTTTGACTGTATAATGTTAGAGTAGGCTAACATTTGATTTGTAGCTTATATTAGCTTATATATTTTGATTAATTGCTAAAATAGTTTTAATTTATTATGTAGAAAGGATTTTTTGATTGATATGTGTAAGAGTTTATTAAAAATAGATGATTTGTTTGTTAGTGCAGAGGATAAGAAGATTTTAAAGGGATTGAGTTTGGAGATTAAGCCTGGTGAAGTACATGTTATAATGGGACCAAATGGTTCTGGTAAGACTACTACGGCTAATGCAATTTTAAATAATCCAGCATATACTAAACAAAGTGGGAAAGTTTTCTTTCAAGGAGAAGACATTACTAATATGAAAACAGACGAGATTGCTAGAAAGGGAATATTTATGTCTTTTCAACTTCCAGAGGAAATACCAGGTATATCGGTTACTAATTTTTTAAGATATGCTAAGAGTAAATCTACTGGTAAGAGCATTAAGATAAATGAATTTAAAATAGAGCTTATGAGGTATATGAGGGAATTAAAAATTAATCCAAAGTATATGCAAAGAAGCTTAAATGTTGGTTTTTCTGGTGGGGAGAAAAAGAAAAATGAAATATTGCAAATGCTAGTTTTAAATCCAAAATTAGCTATATTAGATGAAACTGATTCTGGTCTTGATGTTGATGCTATAAAAACTGTATCAAAAGGTATAGAAATGTTTAAAAATAGTGATAATGGGGTATTAATTATAACTCATAATACTAAAATTTTACATAGTTTAAATGTAGATTATGTACATATATTAGTGGATGGAAAAATAGTAAAAACGGGTGACTATTCTTTAGCAAATGAAATAGAGCAAGAAGGATATTCTAAGTATAAACAAGAGGTATTGGATTAATGAGTAAAACAAGTTTAGAAGAGATTAGTAGAAATATTTATGATATAAAAAATAAAGATGAGTATGATTATAAAATAAAAAAGGGATTAACTAGAGAAATTGTAGAAGAAATTTCAAAGATGAAAAATGATCCTGAGTGGATGAGAGATATTAGATTAAAGGCTTTGAAAGTATATAATAAGCTAGATATGCCATCTTGGGGGCCTGATCTTTCAGAATTAAATATGGATGAAATTGCTACTTATGTTAGGCCGAAAAGTAAACTTAATTCTTCTTGGGATGATGTTCCAGAGGATATAAAAGATACGTTTGATAAGCTTGGAATACCAGAGGCAGAGAAAAAATCTTTAGCAGGAGTTGGAGCACAATATGATTCTGAAGTGGTTTATCATAGCATGAGGGAAGAATTAATAAAACAAGGAGTAATATACACAGACATGGAAACAGCCGTTAGAGAATACCCTGAGCTTGTAAGAGAACATTTTATGAAGTGCGTACCTATAACAGATCATAAGTTTGTTGCACTTCATGCAGCAGTTTGGTCTGGCGGCTCTTTTGTGTATGTACCAAAAAATGTTAAAGTAGACATACCACTTCAATCATATTTTAGACTAAATTCACCAGAATCAGGACAGTTTGAACATACTCTTATAATAGTTGATGAGGGAGCTAGTTTACATTTTATAGAAGGATGTAGTGCTCCGAAGTATAATAAAGTTAACTTGCATGCTGGGTGTGTGGAATTGTATGTTAGAGATAATGCGACTCTTAGGTATTCTACTATAGAAAATTGGTCAAAAAATATGTTAAATTTAAATACCAAAAAGGCTATTGTAGGTAAAAATGCAAATATGGAGTGGGTTAGTGGTTCTTTTGGCTCAAAAATATCTATGCTTTATCCTATGAGCATATTAAATGGAGAAGGAGCAAAAACAGAGTATACAGGGATTTCTTTTGCAGGAGGTGGACAAAACCTAGATAATGGTTTTAAAGTAATTCATAATGCAAAAAATACATCTAGTGTTGTAAATGCAAAATCTATTTCCAAAAATGGTGGTAAGTGTACATATAGGTCGCTTGTTAGGATAAGTGAGAATGCAAGTAATTCTAAATCATCTGTTTCTTGTGAATCTTTAATGCTTGATGATATTTCTGTATCTGATACGATTCCAGTAAATGATATAAGAAATGATGATGTTGAGTTTTCTCATGAGGCAAAAATAGGTAAAATAAGTGATAAGGCTATATTTTATTTAATGAGTAGAGGATTTTCAGAAGAAGATGCAAAAGGTATGATAGTAAGAGGGTTTGCCGATAGTGTTTCTAAAGAGTTACCTATTGAATATGCAGTGGAGATGAATAATCTAATAAACTTGGAATTAGAAGGGAGTATAGGATAATGGAAGAGTTTGTTTTAAATAGTACACCAAGGAGAACCTCTAACAATTTTGGAATAAATGATATAAAACTTAACGATCTTACGCTTCCAGTGGAGTTTGATGAGTTTAATAATATAAAATTTGATAATAGCTCTTCTAAAATAAATTTTAAAAAAGGAGAATTTAAAACAAATTTTAAATATGGTGTATCAAAGAAATTAGAAAATATGAAGACAGAAAATTCATACGTTCTTGACATAAATTCAAAAGTTAATAAGACTGTGAAAATTTCATATGAATTTGATAATGCAAACTGTAAATTACATGATAAATTGCTAATTAATTCGAAAGAAAATACTAACGCTACTGTCATAATTAAATATACAACATCTAATGAAGAAGTAAGTGCATTTCATAATTTGACATTAAAAACAATTGCAAATAAAAATTCAAATTTAAATGTGATTATTTTAAATTTTATGAATATTGCATCTAGAAATTTTGTTAGTATAGATAATGAAATTTTAGAAAATGCAAATGTGAAATTTATTATTGTTGATTTTGGTGGTATTTCAAGCGTTACAAACTATTATTCAAATCTGAAAGAAAAAAGCAGTTTAAATGATGTACAAGTTATATATCTTGGAAGTAATAATCAATTATTTGATTTAAATTATATATCGGAGTTAGAAGGCGAAAATTCCAATATAAATATTGAGGTTCAAGGTGCGTTAAACGATGCTTCAAAGAAACATTTTAAAGGTACAATTGACTTTAAAAAGGGAGCTAAAAAATCTATTGGAAATGAAAATGATTCATGTATGCTACTTTCAGATAAATCTAGGTCGATCTCACTTCCAATGCTTTTGTGTTCAGAAGAAGACGTTGAAGGAAATCACTCAAGTAGTGCTGGAAAAATATCGCAAAGTGAATTATTTTACTTAATGAGTAGAGGATTTAGTGAAATAGAGGCTAAAAAATTACTTCTTAAAGCTAAATTTAGCCATGTAATAGATTGCATCAAAGATGAAGAATTAAAAGAAGAAATTTTAAAAAAGATTGATGAGAAAATAAATTAAAGTTTATCCTAGGCTATAATGCTTAGGATAATTTTTAATATTTTAGATTATAATTAATGTTTGTAGCATTTATGTGAAACATTATATATTTAAAACTAAGTAATAATACCAAGTATAGTATTTTTGCAACTGTTGAAATAACAAGATATATTGACAAAGACTTCATTTGGTTATATAATGTTAGAGTAGACTAACATTATATAATCAAAACAAAGGTATATACTATTATACTAATTTTTTTTAGTTTGCAAATAATATGTAATGATATTGAAATATACTACTTTTTAAAGAAAGGATGAAAATGATGGAAAATATAAAAAAAGATTTTCCTCTGTTAAGGGATAATAATATAACGTATTTAGATAGTGGAGCAACGACTCAAAAACCAGAGTACGTATTAAATAGCATAAGTAATTTTTATGAAACTTCAAATGCAAATCCACATAGAGGTGCTTATGCTCTTAGCATTAAGGCTACAGAGGTTTATGAACAAACTCGTGAAAAAATAGCAAAATTTATTGGTGCAAAACATAGTGAAGAGATAATATTTTCAAAAAATGCTACAGAGAGCTTAAATCTAATTGCTTATTCTTATGGATTAGAAAATTTAGGTGTTGGAGACGAAATTGTGATTTCAATAATGGAACATCACTCAAATTTGGTACCATGGCAAAAGGTTTCAAAAAAAACAGGTAGCAAATTAAATTATATGTACATAAATGAAAATTTTGAAATTAGTGATGAAGAAATAGAAGAAAAAATAACTGATAAAACTAAAATTGTAGGAATTACTCATGTTTCAAATGTGTTGGGAACAATAAACAATATAGAAAAAATAGTAAAGTATGCACATAAAAAAGGTGCTGTTGTTGTAGTTGATGCCTCACAAAGTATTCCTCATATGCAAATTGATGTTTCGAAACTTGATTGTGATTTTTTAGTATTTTCAGGGCACAAAATGCTTGCTCCACTGGGAATAGGTGTGCTTTATGGAAAAAGAGAAATTTTAAATAAAATGACACCATTTTTGATGGGTGGTGACATGATTGAATATGTTTATGAACAAGATACTACTTTTGCACCTCTTCCAAATAAATTCGAAGCTGGAACTCAAAATGTTGAAGGTGTTATTGGACTTGGAGCTGCAATTGATTATATTCAAAATATTGGATATGACAGAATTTCAAAAATAGAGGAAAAAGTTGTTTCATATGCTAGAGAAGAGCTATCTAAACTTGATTTTTTAACATTATATATGACGAAAAATAGTTTAAATCATTCTAGTGTTATTTCATTTAATATAGATGGTGTTCATCCACATGATGTAGCAAGTATACTTGATAGTCAAAATGTATGCGTACGCTCTGGAAATCATTGTGCACAGCCACTTATGAGATACTTAAAAATTGATTCTACTTGTAGAGCAAGTTTTTATGTGTATAATACAAAAGAAGATGTAGATAATCTTGTTTTAGCCTTAAAAAAGGCTTATGAAATGTTTAAGAAATACATAGTAAAATAAAATATTTAGGAAACGGTGATAAAATGGAAGATTTAACAGATATCTATAATGATATCATAATGGAACATGGTATGGATTCATACAATAAAAAAAAGCTTGACGAGGCAGATTTATCAGAAATTGGTCATAATCCAAATTGTGGTGATGAGATTAATTTAGAAGTAAAACTTGATGACAATGTGATTGTGGATATGGCTTTTACGGGACATGGATGTGCAATATCACAAGCTTCTACTTCAGTTATGATAGACACATTAAAAGGGAAAAAAGTTGATGAGGCAATAAATATTATAAAAATATTTATTTCTATGATAAAAAGGGAAGATGTTTCAGAAGAAAATTTAGAAAAATTAGAAGATGCAATTTGTTTTAAAAATGTATCTAATATGCCAGCTAGAGTAAAATGTGCGCTTCTAGCTTGGCATACTCTAGAGGATATGTTAGAGAAAAACATAAACAGTGCAAGTACTAGTTTTGGGTGCTGCAATAATTAAATGATATATTGAAGGATGGAAAATATGGAAAATAATAAAGTATTGCTTGGAATGAGCGGTGGTGTAGACAGTTCTGTGTCTGCTCTTTTACTAAAGCAAAGAGGTTATGATGTTGTTGGTACGACACTAGAGCTTTTTACTGGAAGCAGTTGTTGTAATACCAATACTTACATAGACGCCAAGAATGTTTGTAATCAAATAGGAATACCACATTTTATATTTAATTGTAAGGATGAATTTAAAAATTATGTTATTGATGATTTTATAAATGAATATGCAAATTGTAGAACACCTAATCCTTGCATTGAATGTAATAAACATATGAAATTTGGTTACATGTATCAAAAGGCTAAGGAGTTTGATTGCTTTTATATTGCAACGGGTCACTATGCTAAAACTGAATATAGTGATAAATACAAAAGGTGGGTTTTAAAAAAATCATTAGCTGGAAAAAAAGATCAAAGTTATGTTTTATGGAATATCCCAAAAGAATTAATAGAACATGTAATATTTCCACTAGCTGATTTTGAAAGTAAAGAACAAATAAGAGAAATTGCAAGAAAAAATGGTTTAAAAGTTGCAAATAAACCTGATAGTGAAGATATTTGTTTTGTACCAGATGGAAATTACAAAAGATTTTTAGAGGAAAACTCAGATATAAAACCTAAAATTGGAAATATTGTGCTTGGTGATGGTAAGGTACTTGGAAAACATAATGGACTTTATAATTATACGATTGGGCAAAGAAAAGGACTTGGAATTTCATATAGTGAACCTCTTTTTGTTATAGATTTTGATAGCAAAAAAAATGAAGTAATTGTTGGAAAGAAAGAAAATTTATATAAAAAAGAAGTAATAATAAATGATGTGAATTTATTGCTTTTTGATGAAGTGGAAGATGGAATGGATGTAATGGTAAAGACAAGGTATTCTACAACTGAAGCAAAAGCAAAAATCTATAATGAAGGGGAAAACTTAAAAATTGTATTTGATGATCCACAAAGAGCCATAACTCCAGGTCAATCAGCAGTATTTTATATAGATGATATAGTAGCTGGTGGTGGAAAAATAATTAAATAAGTATTATATATTTGAAATTACTGTACTAACTAAATATCAGTCATTGCATTGCTTAAGTATCATCGATTTTATCACATATTAACTTTTAATATTTAAATGTTATATACCCAAAAAAAACAATGCCTACAAAATACTGTAGACATTGTTTTTTGATTCTTAAGCAGCTTTTGCAGCATTAATAATCTCTTTTGCTACATCTTCTGCCATTGATTCAATTGCAGACCACAATCTATCATAATTGAAGATATCACCAGTGTATGGCCTGTTTTCTGCAAAATAGCCCTTGAGCTCTTTAACCCAGGTTTTTTCTCTTCTTGTGTCATATACCGCAATTCCAGTGTCAGTCAGTATTTCTGGAATTTCATCAAAGATCGTAGTTGGCACACGACCATCTCTTATTAAGAGCTGATTTGTCTCGGTATATGCACCGTAAAGTCCATCTTGCTTATTGTTAGGGAAGAAAGACTCTTTCGTCCATGTCTTTTTATTTCTAGGATTGATTACCAAATTATTTTCTACATCCCAAATAAATTCAGGGATTAAGAATCCTTCGATAAAATGGTAATCTAAATACAAGTGAGTGTACATACCTAGCTTAACTGGATTACTTAAATCGAAGAGATCTTTTCTTACCATATACATATTTGGTACTACGAATCCTGCTTTACTAGCAGGCATTCTGTAATGGGAACGTTTCTTGTCTGTAGCTAAATCGGGAATTAAATTTCCCTCCAGAAACTTGGTTTTGTCAAGTTTAAGGCTCTTTGACACTTTCTGGTAAACGAGTTTTGCAAAAGCAATGTGATACATAAGTCCTGGCATAATATTACCCTCCTTTAAAAATGATTTTTAGTAGTATAGTTAACTACTACTTTTATAAGTTTGGATTGAGTATAACATTGCTTTTGGCTTATGTCAAGTATGTTTTTTGAAATATTTACATTTTAAGTTAAGTTTAAAAGTAAATTCTAGATTTTGCTTAAAACTAGAATTTAGTCTTGCATTTCAAACTAGAACTTACTTTTGCAATTAACCATATTTACATTTTATATGATTAATTTATGATAATGTCTTAAGTAATAATTTTAGAAAATGTGCAAAATGAAATAGAATTATGCTAAAAATAATAGTATATTTAAGTTTTGAACAATTATTTTTTAATCGAGATTCTTGTAAATAGATGCTCTAAACACCAATCAAATATTAAATTTATAGATATTGCATATTTTTTTGATTTGTGATATTATTGTTGTATGTGATTAATGGGGGAGATTATGAAAAAAAGTATTAATTTTAAAAAAGGTGTTTCTTTAATAGTCTTAGTTATAACAATAGTATTAATTTTGATAATATCATCGGTTGTAATAATGAGTTTTAACGATTCTAATACATTAGAAAATGCAAATATTTCAAAATTTGTTTCAAATAGAGAAGCGTATCAAGAGTCCTTAAGGCTATATATAAATGATGCCCAAACAAAAACTTTTTCAAATTATTCAGTAGTAGAATTACTTACAGGAAATAGTGGAAATGACACATACAAAATTATTTCATCAAACGCTACATATCAGTTAAATATTAATGGAATTATAGTAAATGCTTACAAGATTGATGAAGGATTATTTAAACAGAAACTTAATATTGAAATAAATACTGATTTACCAAATAATAATTGGTATGTATCCAGTGAGGGAAATATTTATTATGGTTTTAGTAATCAAAGTAATGTACCAAAATGGCTTTATGTAGATGGAACGCTTAGTAGTAAAGTGAGTAACTTTTTAAGTGAGTCAGTAAAATAGAAGGTAAAAAATCATTGAAATACGTCTGCAAATTCAATGATTTTTTAATTTTTATATATCTATTTCAATTTTATACTCTTCTAACCAATCGGATATTTGAATAATATAGGCAAGTGTTTGTGGGTACGTCATTAATTGACCAAACCAATTTTCTTTTAATGAATTACCATGACTATTTATTAGCTCAAGCATAAACTTTGAGTTTATAATTTTATGTACTTTTAATTTTTTATTGTTAAGAATATCTAATAGCCTTTTTTCTACTAGACTAAGGTATATAGGATCATAAGTCTTAGGAAATGGTGATTTTTTTCTATATACTACTTCTTTTGGAAGTTCGTCTTCAAATGCTTTTCTAAGGAGATATTTTTCTATTGGAATATTACTATTATTTATTCCAAGTTTCATTCTAGCAGGTAAGTTGTATACATATTCAAAAATTCTATGATCTGCAAATGGAACACGTACTTCTAATGAGTTGGCCATAGATGTTCTGTCAGTTCTTTCAACTAGTGTAGACATAAACCATTTTACAGTTAAATAATTTATACTTTTAAAACGTTTTTCGTAATCATCAGAGCCGTCTATAAAAGAAACATGCTTTAATGTAGATTTTCTTGCTTCATTAATATATTCTAATAGATCGTTATCATCTATTATGTCAGAATTTAGAATATTTTTCCTTAAATTTTCAGAAAGAGCCCATGGAAATCCATCATGATTTATTAAGTGCTCTTTATAAAACCAAGGATAACCACCAAAAATTTCATCTGAACATTCACCAGATAAGCAAACTTTAAAATCTTTTGCTATTTCTTTGCAAAAGATGTACATTGAAGAGTCAATGTCTGCCATACCAGGCATATCACGTGATATCATGGATAAATGTAAGTAGTCAAATAAACTTGTGCTATCTACAATAACCTCTTTGTGATTTGTTTGCAATGCATTACACATTATTTTTACAAAATCACTATCTTTGGTCATCTGATAATCATTTGCCTTGAAATCTTTTTCATTATTGTTATAATTTATTGAAAAAGTGGTTAAATTTTTCACATTATTATTAGCTATTTTAGTTAGAATACTCGAATCAAGTCCACCAGATAACATTGTACATATTCCAACATCTGATATAAGCTGTTTTTTAGTTGAATCTGTTACAAGTTCATGTATAGTAGAAATAGCTTTTTTTTCATCATCAAAACATTCTTTTGCTTCTAGATCCCAATATTTATTTATACTTAAATTGAAATTTTCAAAACTAGCATAAAATCCTGCTTTTAATTCGAATATATCTTTAAAATATGTTTTCCCAGGAGAGTGGGCAGGTCCAAGTCCAACTAGTTCCATTACTCCATATTTATCTAAAATACGTGGAACGTCAGGATGCTCTAATATTGCCTTGATTTCAGATGCAAAAATAAATGTGTTATTTCCATAATAATAAAAAAGTGGTTTAATTCCAAGTCGATCACGTGCTAGAAAAAGACTACAATTTTTTTTATTATAAATTGCAAATGCAAAAATTCCATTGAAATATTCAACACAATTTTTTCCGTATTCAATATATGTGTTTAGTATTACTTCAGTATCACACGTAGTCTTAAACTCATATCCTTTTGAAATCAGATGATCTTTTAATTCTTTTGTATTATATAGTTCACCATTGTATACTATAACGTATTCATTATTATTGAAATCCTTTATCATAGGCTGAGCTCCATTTTTTATATCTATTATACTCAGTCTGCAGTGTCCAAGGGCCACTTTTTTATCTATGTATGTATTATAATCATTTGGACCTCTTTTTCTTAGTTTTAAATTCATACTTTCAATTAAAGTTACATTATGAATTTCATCATCTTTATTAACATAGCCACAAAAGCCACACATAAAATCACCTCGTTAAATTATATTCAAAAGTTATGAATGATGTTATAAAAAGATAAAAAAATTATAAACTGTAGCAAAAATATATATGGAATTTGAAAAAATTTATTATTGCTATATTTTTGAGTTAGTTTTGTAAAAAAGTATTTTTCTATTTACAAATTAAAAAATTCACAAAATTTTCACATTTAAAATAAATCATAAAATGAGAAAAATACTTTTTTACAAAACTAACTCGGGTGAGAGGGTTGAGGTAAAATTTTTATTGTGGTATAATTGTTTTGTGTTTTGGAGGGGATGATATGGAAAATAGGAAGAGATATTTTAAGAAACGATTTGTTAGTTTGATGCTGACAGTGTTTTTGTTAATTGTAATTTCAATTTTAAAGATAGGAAATTTTGGTGGGAACTTTGAAGAGTTATTTAATACAGCAAATTTAAATGATGTGGATATTGAAACTTCAAATAATGTTGAAACAAATGCTCTTGCTAATTTAGATCAAAAATTATCTGTACATTTTATTGATGTTGGACAGGCTGATAGTATTTTTATAAAACAAGGAAGTCATTATATGTTAATAGATGGTGGAAATAATGATGATGGTGATTTGGTGGTTAATTATTTAAAAAGTGAAGGTGTTGATAGACTTGAGTATATAATAGCAACACATCCACATGAGGATCATATAGGTGGATTAGATGATGTGATAAACAATTTTGAAGTTGAAAAGGTTTTAATGCCAAATAAAACTACTACAACAAAAACATATGAGAATTTTTTAATTGCAATAAAAAATCGTCAAGAGAAGATGAGAGAAGAAGGCAAGGATGTGACATTAAAAAAAATTCCTAAGGTAAATGAAACTTATACTTTTGGAAATGCGTCATTTACAGTATTGGCGCCAAATTCAAAAGATTATGGTGATAATTATAATAACTATTCTATAGTGATAAAAATGATTTTTGGAGATAATTCATTTTTGTTTACTGGAGATGCTGAAATTACATCAGAAAAAGAAATGATTTCTGCTGGGTATAACTTAAAAAGCGATTTATTAAAAGTTGGACATCATGGATCTCACACATCAACTAGTAAGGAGTTTTTAGAGGCTGTTTCACCAAAGTATGCAGTAATATCTGTTGAAAAAAATAATAAATATAATTTACCTAAAAAAAGTGTTATGAATAGATTAAAAGATGCTGGAGTCGTGATTTATAGGACAGATGAGACTGGAAGTATAGTAGCAACTAGCGATGGAAAAAATATAACTTTTGATAAAAGTCCTTGTAGTTATAGTTATATGAAGTAGGTGAAAAAATGAAATTAATCATTGATAGATTTGAAGGAAAGTATGCTATTTGTGAAGATGAAGATTGTAACATGATAAATATTTTGAAAGAAGAGTTACCATTAAATGTAAAAGTTGGTGATGTTATAATAAAAGTAAATAATGATTTTGTAGTAGACTATGATGAAACAAAGGAGAGAAAAAAATATATAGAAGAGTTGTTTGATAGTTTATAATTATTAATAATGAGGACTGTGTAGAAACAGTTCCTTTTTTTCGCTTAAACAGTATATTTTAGATGACAACAAATTTATGTAAAATACATTTGCTTTTACTCTAATAATCACACAAAAGTGAAGAAAATATTTTACTAAAGACAATATATAAAGTGTTAACTATATTGCTAAAATAGCTTGAAAAATGTGATGTTTTATAGTATTATATTAATATATAATGGAGGAAACGTTTATGAGAATGTATGATATTATTGAAAAAAAAAGGTATATGAAAGAATTATCAAAAGAAGAGATAGAGTTTTTTGTAAAAGGATATAGCGATGGAAAAATTCCAGATTATCAAGCCTCAGCTTTGCTTATGGCGATATGTATAAATGGACTTACAAATAAGGAGCTAGTTTATCTTACTTTTGCAATGGCAAATTCTGCTAAAAGGCTTGATTTATCAGCTATAAAAAGACCAGGACAGTATATAGTTGATAAACATTCTACTGGAGGAGTGGGGGATAAAGTTACACTCATAGTATTACCAATTGTTGCTGCACTTGGTGTTGATGTATGTAAGATGTCTGGTAGAGGTCTCGGATTTACGGGAGGGACAGCAGATAAACTAGAATCTATAGTTGGATATGATGTTAATATTCCACTTGACGAAGCAATAGAACAGGTAAAAAAAATCGGAGTGTGTTTAATTTCTCAAAGCGAAGATATTGCAGTTGCTGATAAGAAGATTTATGCACTTAGAGATACTACTGCAACTGTCGAATCAATAGATTTAATAGCGTCTTCAATAATGAGTAAAAAAATTGCTGCTGGAGCTGAGAAAATCTTACTTGATGTTACCGTTGGTAGTGGAGCATTTATGAAAAACCTTGATGATGCAAAAAAACTAGCAAGGACAATGGTCGATATTGGAAAACTTGCTGGTGTCGAGACAAAAGCTGTAATTACATCAATGGAAGAACCTCTTGGAAAATGTGTTGGAAATGCGCTGGAGATGAAAGAAGTTATAGAGTTTTTGTTGTCTGATGAAACTGCTTTAATGGATGAGTCTAATAAAGATTTAAGAGAAGTTGTATTTGAAATTGCAGCTTATATGCTACAAATGTCTGGAATTGGCAAAGACATAGAGCAAAATAAAAGAGATGTACTAAGATGTATTACATCTGGTAAGGCATATGATAAATTTATAGGATTAGTAAATGCACAATTTGGTGATATCGAGGAAGTATACATGGATTGGAAAGAGAAAAATTTACCAATGCCAGTATTAAAAGATAAAGCAAAGTATTTAAAAGAAATAAATGCACAAAGCTCAGGATGCATTCTTAGTATTGATAGTAAAAAAATTGGTGAAGCTTTGGTATGCCTTGGAGGAGGCAGGATAAAAAAAGGCGATGATATTGATTATGCTGTTGGCTTTGAATTTTTAAAAAAAGTTGGCGACAACGTTGGAGAGGGTGAACCAATTTTGAAGGTTATATATAACGATAAGGAAAAGTTTGATGAAGCATTTTCATATATTCAAGATGCAATAGTAATAGAAAATGTTAGTACAGATTATGCTAAAAACTTGAAAGATAGAAGACATGTATTAGATATAGTGGAGTAGTGATGGAAGAAGAAGTATATAAAATATTTGAAAAATTATTGATTAAATATGATGTAATTGAGCACAAGGCGTTATTTAGTGCATCAGATGGCACAAATGTAAATTTTAATGGTAGTGTGTGTTGCAAAAATTTACTTTTAAAGGATAAAAAAAGTGATGATAAGTATTTAGTTTCACTAGAAATTACCAAAAAAGCTAATTTAAAATCAATTCAAGAGCAATTGCATATTGGTAAGCTTACATTTTGTACGGAAGAAGAGCTGTATGAAGAACTAAAAGTTAGATCTGGTAGTGTATCTATTTTAAATATTATTTGTAATCCATCAACTGATGTAAATTTTTTAATAGATAAGGAGTTACTAAAGAAAAATAAAGTTTGTTTTCACCCAAATATAAATACTAAGTCAGTGTGTTTTTTACCTGAAAATATTGAAAGAATTTTAAATTATTATAACGCTAGTTATTCATTTATTGATATGTAGAAAATTTGTATATGGGAGGCGGTTAGATGAGAATAATAGCTGGAAAATTTAAAGCAAAAAAAATTAATAGTCCAAAGACTGATTTAACAAGGCCAACACTTGACAGGGTTAAAGAGGCGCTTTTTAGTATAATTTCTGAATATATACCTGATTCAAATGTTTTAGATTTATTTTCAGGAACAGGAAATTTGGGGCTAGAATCTATAAGTAGAGGTGCAAAATTTGCATGGTTAAATGATGACAAAAATCTTGCTATTTCAACGATAATATCAAACACTTTGTTGACTAACACTCAAAACTGTGTTAAAATAACAAAGAAGGATTACATGAAATGTTTAAACAAAATATTAACTGAAAATATTAAGTTTAATGTTATTTTTCTTGATCCTCCTTATGATACAAGATATGGACTTAATACTTTAAAATTCATAGATGAAAATTTAGGAAAAATACTAGAAGATAATGGAATAATTGTATATGAGACTGATAAAAATTTTGTACAAAAAATGCAAAAAAGTGATATAAATTCGTTTTCGAATTTTGATAATTTGGATTGTGTTGATGAAAGAAGCTATAGTAATGTTGTACTAAAAATGTATAAATGGAGGTAATAAAATGGAGATATATACTTTTTTAGATAATTTGGAAGAATTACTAGAATCTGGTGCAAAGGTACCATTTTCTAGTAAAGTTATGGTTGATGCTGAAGAATTACGTGAGATTATTGAAGAAATGAGATTAAAGATACCTGATGAGCTAAAACAAGCAAAATGGGTTAAAGAAGAAAGACAAAGAATAATTGCAGATGCTGAGTCTGAAGCTCAAAAAAGGTTAAATGACACTCAAAATCAAATTGTTAACATGATTGATGAACACGTTATAACTAAGCAAGCACAAGAGCAAAAAGAGCAAATACTTGAAAATGCAAATAAGGTTGCAAAAGAGATTAGTATTGGTACAAGGGAGTATGCTGACGCTTTATTGGAAAAGGTGGAAGAAGTACTAAAAGAAACTATAGATGTGGTTCATAAAAATAGAAAGGAATTGAAGAGTAATTAAGTTTTTTAATAATAGAGGTTGGATTATATATGGGAAGAAAACAAACTAGTAAGAAGAAATATTCTAAAAATAGTAGAAAAAGTAAAAAGAATTTAAGTACTGATATGCTTGGTGGATTTTTAGTAGTTGTAGGTTTTGTATTTTTTATATTACTTGCTTTTGACAGTATGGGGGCTTTTTCGATATTTTTAAAGAGCTTGTTATTTGGAATTTTTGGCAAGGCGGCTTTTTTAATTCCACTTACAATGTGTATAGTTGGTATATATGCAATTATGAGTGATTCACAGGTGGTCATATCTAAAGAACTGAAAAAAGGTATTTTGCTTGTTTTTCTAGTTGCCCCTTTGATATATAGTTTTTCATCAAGTAATTATGATATGTTTGCTAATGTAGTCAAGTACGCAGTTGACAGTTTCAATGAAGGCGTTGGTGGAACAGTAGGAGCTCTGATTTGTGGAGTAGCTGTTAAACTTATTGGAATAACTCCAACAAAAGTACTATTTTCTATGCTAACATTTGTAGCTATTTTATGTGTGTTTAATATATCGTTTGCACAGTTTTTCAAGATTATAAAAAATATAGTAATAGGGTTAAAAGATGGCTTAATAAGTGTAGTTGAAATTTTATTTAGAAATGATACAGAGTCAGAGAAAAAATCAAGAAAAAATGATAATTTAGATGGTACAATATCACAAGCTGAATTTGATGAATTAAAAGAAGTACAAATGCCTAAAAAATCAAGAAAAGCTTCTAATATAAATATAGAGCTTGATGATGAGCCAGAAGTATCAGAAGAAATTAAGGAGAAGATGCAAGAGAAGGGGTCACCTAATCCAGAGCAAAGTTTAAAATATGATAGGACAGAACAGGTAGAGTTTGACTTTAATAAGCTAGGAGGTAAGCCTAGTGAACAAGAAGTACAAGCAAAGCAACAACGTGATGAATTTTTTAAAAAGCAAAAAGAAGAAAAAGAGGATAAGAGTATAAAAGAAGTTTTGACACTTGATCATACAAATCATGTGATTGAGGATAACTATGAATTTCCACCAGTAGATCTTTTAAACATGCCAGTTCATTCGCAAGAATCTGATAAAAAATCAATTCACGCTACGGCTGTAAAACTTCAAAAGACTTTGCTTAGTTTTGGCGTTGAAGCAAGAGTTACAAACATAACTAAAGGACCTACTGTAACTCGTTATGAACTAACTCCTAGCATTGGCGTTAAAGTAAGTAAGATAGTAAATTTAGCAGATGACATAGCACTTAATTTGGCAGCTAAGAGTATAAGAATAGAAGCGCCTATTCCTGGAAAAGCTGCTGTTGGAATTGAGGTACCAAATCCTGTTAGCGAATCTGTTTACTTAAGAGAAATAATTGAATCTCAAGAGTTTAATAATCATAAATCTAAAGTAGCGTTTGGACTTGGTAAAGATGCAGCAGGAGATATTGTAATAGCTGATATTGCTAAAATGCCACATACTTTGGTCGCAGGACAAACAGGTTCTGGTAAGAGTGTATGTATTAATTCAATTTTAGTATCAATTTTATATAAAGCAAAGCCTAGTGAAGTAAAGTTGATACTTATAGATCCTAAAATGGTTGAATTATCTGGATATAATGGAATTCCACATCTTTTAATACCTGTTGTAACAGATCCAAAAAAGGCTGCTGGTACTCTTAATTGGGCAGTACAAGAGATGGTAAATAGGTATAATCTTTTTGCTGCTAGTGGAGTTAAAGATATAAAAGGGTATAATAAATTAATAGAAAAAGAAGAAGGACAAGCAAAATTACCACAAATAGTTATAATTATTGATGAACTTGCAGATCTTATGATGGTTGCACAAAATGATGTTGAGGATGCTATCTGCCGTTTAGCACAAATGGCTAGAGCAGCAGGAATGCATTTAATAATAGCTACTCAAAGACCTTCTGTTGATGTTATAACTGGTATAATTAAGGCAAATATTCCTTCACGTATAGCATTTACTGTTTCTTCACAAGTGGATTCGAGAACTATTTTGGACATGGCGGGCGCTGAGAAATTGCTAGGAAAAGGTGATATGCTTTATTATCCAACTGGTGAGACTAAGCCATTAAGAGTTCAGGGAGCTTTTGTGTCTGAGGAAGAAATTGAAAGAATAGTTGAACATATAAAAAGTACTACTGATGCAAATTATAGTGAGGATATCTTAGATAAAATTGAAAAGGCTAATTGTGGTGGTACAAAGGGAAGTAAAGAAAGCGGTATTGACAGTCAAGATGATGATTCAGATGTTTTATTAAATGATGCTATTGATATTGTTGTTGATCTTGGTAGTGCGTCAGCGTCTTTACTCCAAAGAAAACTTAAAGTTGGATATTCACGTGCTGGTAGAATGATAGATCAAATGGAAGAAAGAGGACTTATATCTAAATCAGATGGAAGTAAGGCTAGAAATGTATTAATATCAAAAAGTGAATGGCAAGAACTAAAGATGGGTAAGAAAAATAGTAACGAAGAACAGTTTGAAAAAAATGAGGTTGTAAACGAAAATGTAGTAAGACCAATAATTGAAGATACTGTAGTTACGTGTCCTGTTGAGACTTCAGAAGTTGATGTTACTACTAAAAATGTTGCTACACCAGTTCAAAATTCTGGAGGGGTTAATGTTTATTATGGCAATCAATTATCTACAAGAGATAGAAAGATTTTTGACGTTGAATCAGGAGTCTCAAAATCAAAATATAATGTTGATTTGTAATAGAAAGGAAAATGAAAATGGCAATTAGAAAGTTAAGATATAATGGGGATGATATATTAACTAAGAAAGCTAAGAAAATAGATAATATAGATGATAAGATAAGGGAATTAGCTACTGACATGCTTGACACTATGTATAAAAATGATGGAATAGGTTTGGCTGCATGTCAAGTTGGAATGCTTAAAGCAATGATTGTCTACGATGTTGAGTACGTTGATGAGAAAAATCCAAAAAAAGTACCAGTAGTAATGATCAATCCAACAATTACATCAATGTCAAAAGCTATGGTAGTGGTAGAGGAAGGATGCTTAAGTTTTCCAAATGTTTTTGAAAATGTAAAACGCCATGAAAAGGTAACAGTTGAGTATTTAGATTTAAATGGAGATAAAAAAATAAAACATGCAAAGGGGTTTGAAGCAATTGTAATTCAGCATGAAACGGATCATTTGAACGGTATAGTATTTTTAGATAGAGCAGAAGAAAGTAAATAATGTTGTAATTTAAGGAGAAAAATATGAAATTAGGAAAGAAGATATTACTTTCAGTAGTTGTAATTGTAGTTTTGACATTAATTGGTGTTGCTACAAATGCTTACAGAAATTATTATTGTACTGATGATGGAAAAACAAAGATATATTTAAAAGAGATAAAAGATAAATTAAGTTTAGAAGGAAATAAGTCTGTTATAAAGATAATCAAATGTAATTTTGAAAGTGATGAACGTCAAGACTATATTGCATTATTAGGAGAAGAAAAATATGATGAGACAGACACATCAAAAGTTAAAGAACTAAAAAAATTCAATTCAAACCTTGAAATGTATAATAATGTTTGCATTGATTATATTAATAGTGAAACGTTTGAGACCAAAAGATTTGATACGAATAAATCTTTTGGAGTTGATGTTGATATTAAATTTTATAATGATGATAATGGTAGATATTTGCTACTATCAGATACATCTACAGGAAATGTTTCTTTATTGACTTTAAAAAGTGGAGAGATTTCTAATATAATTTCAGAATCGTTTGGTAATGATTTTTGTGGATATACAATTAATGCATCTTTTTTAAAAGATGATCAAACTAAACTTAAAATAGTGCTTGACAACTATAATAGGCAGTATTTGATTGAAAAAAAAGATGAATATGTTCTTGATTTTTCAGATCAAGAAACTGTAAATAAAGATAATTATAGGATTACGTATATGGCAAATAAATATAGTAATTTTTACTTAGAAGATGTTGATGATGACGGAGTTTTGGAATTTATTTGTATACAAAATTTATTGTATGCAAATAATGATACTGTTAAAAAGAACGTTGGAAAAGTGAAACTTGTATATAAAATTAATGATGAGGGAAAACTACAGCAACAAGATGTTACCGTAGAAAAGTAAATTTAGAGAGGTTTGAAAATATGAAAATTTCAGTGCTTGGAGCAGGAGCTTATGGAATTGCTCTTGCAAATACATTTTGTTTTAATGATAATAAAGTCGTAATTTGGACGAAGTTTCAAAATGAATATAATGGTTTACTAAAACATCGTGAAAATATTGATACTTTACCTGGTGTAAAGTTAGACGAAAAGATTGAAATATCAATGAATATGCAAACAGCAATATTGGATGCAAAGGTAGTAGTATTGGCTGTTCCAATGCTGGCTGTTAGAAGTATTTCTAGGGAGCTTTCTAGGTATATAACCGATGAGCAAATTATTTGTATAGTGTCTAAAGGTATTGAACAAAATACAAATTTATTCATGGATGAGGTCGTAAAAGATGAAATTGAGACTTCTAAAATTTGTATGCTATCTGGGCCATCATTTGCAAAAGAACTAGCTAGTGGCAATGAGATAGGTTTAGTGATTGCTTCAAAAGATGTGGAATCACAAATGACATTAAAAATTGCACTTGAAAATGAGAATATATCTGTTAAGATAACCAATGATATTAAAGGTGTACAAGTTGCTGCTTCAGCCAAAAATGTATTTGCAATACTTATGGGAATTATTAATCAGTGCAATAAGTCAGAATCTACGAAAGCTGCATTACTTGCAAATCTTAGTAATGATTTACGAATAATGATAGCAATACTTGGTGGAAGGTCTGATACAATTTTTTCGTATGCAGGAATTGGTGATTTCTTACTTACTTGTATGAGCGAAAAGAGTAGAAATTTTGCATTTGGTAAATGTATAGGTGAGGGGCTTAATATCGATGAAGCCTTAGAAAAACTTGGCACTAGTACAGTGGAAGGCTTATACACTTTGGATTCTTTATATAAACTTTTAAAAGAAAAAGAGGTAGAGATAGGTTCTATAAACTTACTGTACGATATCGTATATAAAGGTGAAAAAGTAGAAAAAGTTTTAAAAAGAACATCAAGGAGATAATGTATATGCAAAGTAATGATATATTGGAAGAAATAAAAAGAAAGGCTCTTGAGGATCACGTACCTATACTGCAGGATGTGTCCCTTGAACTTATTGAAGTTATATTGGACATAAAAAAGCCAAATAAAATATTGGAAATTGGTACTGCAGTTGGATACTCAGCTATTAATTTTTCAAAATATTTAAGCGGTGATAACGCAAAATTAACTACTATAGAATTAAAAGAGGAAATGTACAATATAGCATTAAATAATGTAGAAAAACTTGGCCTTAAAGATAAAATTGAACTAATTAATGCTGATGCCACAAAATATTTAGCAACTATGGATGAAAAATTTGATGTTATATTTATTGATGCAGCAAAAGGACAATATTTAGTGTTTTTAGAGCAAGCATTAAGAATGTCAAAAAATGGAACAGTAATAATAGCAGATAATGTTTATTTTAAAGGTCGTGTTTTGTCTGGATATAACGAGCACAGACACAGAACTGCCACAAATAGATTACGTGAATACATACATCAAGTTACAACTAACCCATTACTTCACACCACAATCCTAAATGTAGGAGACGGGGTAGCTGTATCAGTCGTGTCTATCCCCCAGAGTTAGTTTTGTAAAAAACTAACTCTGAAGCGTATATGTGGCTGTAACATTTAAAAATGAGCATGAAAACAGAGTTATATGATTTGTCAAAAATCGACAAATTGTATAACTTTTTTGTATATATAGAATAAAATAATCGACAAATAAACAGAAAACTGGAGTTAGAATTTATGGCTGTTTAACTTAAAGTACTCACCTTTGTCAAAATGTGTAAAATAGTTAAATTCGTAAATAGTCACCTTTTGGGTGTAGTTAGAACGCTTAAACTGTGAGCCCCACAGCAAAAATTGATAAAATATTTTATATTAAAATTGGTGCTTGATGTTTGAAACTAGATTAAATTAAGAATACGTAAACCCTCATTACGAATGTTAATAGCAGCATTTAAATCCCTATCAATAGAATTGCCACAGTACTGGCAGTTGTAAGTTCTTTGAGAAAGTTTTAAGTGTTTTTTCTTTTTGCCGCAACAAGAACATTTTTTAGAGCTAGGAAACCATTTATCAATTATGGCAACATTTGTCTTGTAACGCAAAAGTTTAACAAAAAAGTTAAAAGAAGTGTTATAAGCATTTTTACCACGCCCTAGTTTATGTACAATTTCAATAATTGATAAATTTTCTATAACACATAAATCATAATTTGAAGCTAAAAAACTAGAAATGTGGTGTAAGAAATTATGACGAATATTGACAATATTTCTATGAAAACGTCGTAATTTTATAACAGACTTCCAATAATTTTTAGAGAATTTACACTTTCTATTAACGTTATTTTGAACAAAAGGGAGTTTATCAAGCAAAGCATAATATTTAGAAGAGTATTTAGGTAAAAAATTGTCACTAGAAACAAAAACATCACCGATTTTAAAATCAAGACCAACAGTTTTAGTAGGATTAATATTAGAAGTATCAATATTTTCGTTAGGATCAATAGAATTAGTAGTTGTGTCAGAATCAGAA